>Ga0325402_1004020_pt1 | contig 13490 bp, 11 predicted proteins | sample PopdelMetagenome_22_FD_207212 | JGI IMG/M metagenome (GOLD analysis project Ga0325402, IMG submission 207212) | Populus deltoides microbial communities from Bellville, Georgia, United States - Xylem-PdKOR-R3 | ecosystem: Host-associated > Plants > Phyllosphere > Stem > Wood/Secondary xylem... | reverse complement strand
TTTGCCAATCCCTATTTCTTATCCCAGTTGCCTTACAGTTTTCCATTTCTCTTTCCATATTGAAGACATTAATTTTCCCTAGATAGGCCACACTGAAAGTCAAATCTTCAGAAACCTAGTTGTAGTACTTTAAGTCCTAAAAGCAAAAGATCAATCCCTTCGCTTCAGGGCCTGTAATGGTCCAGTCTCCATATGGATTTGAGGCATCAAGACTAGTTTCAAAGGCCTTAATCATATCCTCGCTTTCCTAAACAGGCTGGAAAGTAGAAACATCTACTTATCCTAACTGACAAGTTTATGAATTCCATTAGGAAACTATTATATTCAATTAATTGTAATTAAACTCCTCATTTTAGAGCCAATTATTAATTAACTCATGGAATTTGTTAGATTCAGGGCATTATGAAAACATTTCTTTAGTCACCAAAGAGTATTCCGATCGAGACATTTGCTCAATGGGATATTCACATTTTCTATTTTCTCCATATAGACTTCATCAGCTCACTTTTCTTTCCCTTAAGTTATAGTTCCACAGCAATGGAGTTTTGGCATCCACTGATGTGTTGATTTGATAACTACTAAAAGGTTTTTAGCAACCCTGTTCTGCAATTTCCTTAATCTGAACTAATGTAGGATTAACGATTTATAACAAAAGTAGCTAAATGATGACCAAGTAACATTCACTACGTACTAATCAATGGAGTTTTCAATTTTAACATTAAGTATAGAAACTAATTACCCGTTGTGTAAAACCATTCCTGCCAGATTAATGACCTTGCAAAGAGCTTTCCTCCATCTCTTAATCTTCTCATCCTTGAAGCGTTTTCCATGTCCAGAAAATGCTTCTGCCAAATCACCTGTTTGCTTTTGGACTTCTGATGGATCGACGTCGTAAAATACAGGAAGAACAATGTGCCCAGCATGATGCTTTTTATGTTCCATAATCATTGCAACCTCATCTAGGCACCAGCTTGAAGAAGCAAAATCACTCGAGAAGACAATCAATGACATTTTTGACTGTCGTATTGCCTTTTCAACTTCACATTCTATGTCTGCACCTCTCTCAATTGCATCGTCATCTCTAAATACATGAATTCCTGCCCACTTCAAAGCTGTATACAGATGGTCGGTGAAATTCTTGCGGGTGTCCTCGCCCCTAAAGCTTAAAAACACATGATAAGGAAATTCACACATTGAGGAGCTTGATTCCTTGTTATTAACAGCAGCCATCAAGTTGGATGGAGGATATCTACCAGCAGTAACAATCAGAAGATGTCAGCAATCTGAAAAACAGCAAGTACTATTTAAAATGATAGGACAATAAAAAATACCCATGTTACTAAAAATCAATTCCAAAAAGAAAACATGAAGTTATTTTGCAAATCCTTTGATATTAGTAGCAGTCATCATGGTGGATGAAGGAGTATATCTACCACCAGTAACACTCAGAAGATATCACTAATCTGGAAAAAACAACAAGAACTGCATAAAATGATGGGAAAATAAAATTAACCCTCTAATTAAACAGGGTTATCCTAATCAATTTGCAACTAAATTAAACATCTTGTGAGTGTCTCACAAATCCTTTAATATTTTAATTGCTCATTTAAAACATATCAATCATGAAGCAGTTCAACTGACGTTCGTGCTCTAACTTCTATCTATTAAACAAGAAAATACTACCACCATGCAAAATAATATTCCATGTCGTGAAAACAAAAGCAAGAGAGAGGATATAAATGCCTACTGGCCTTCGCTTTCCTGTGTTCTGCTGTGATTGAGAACCTGCATTATGGTACTCACTGTCTGCCTTTGGTTGATAGATAGATCAAAAAGTCAACAGTGTTTAAGTCAAGGCAGGGGTAGGTAAGGTGTCTTGAGTTGCCTAACCCAACCCTTGCTCTATATATATATATATATATATATATATATATATATATATATATATATATATGAGACAAAACACGGCAATAACAGTAGGAATCTCGACATTAAAATAATCCTACATTAATTCTTATACAAACATATATACATGCTATACATTCTATAATATGCCTTCTTAAAATAAGAGTGGAGGATCGACTCGAAACTTGTATTGAAAAGCAATAAAGGACGCAGTAGAAAACGATTTAGTGAAGACATCTACAAGTTGATCTTGAGAGGGGATAAAACGAATTTGAATCTCTTTCTTCACAGCCCGGTCGTGGACAAAGTGATAATCTACCTTAACATGCTTAGTACGAGCATGAAAAATAGGATTCGCTGAGAGATAGGTGGCGCCGAGGTTATCACACCAAATGATAGGAGCAGAGACGGAGAGAACCTGCAGATCTGTTAACAAATATTGAAGCCAAATGATCTCAGCAGTACTGTCTGCTAAGGCTTTATACTCAGCCTCAGTAGAGGAGCGAGCAATTGTGTGTTGCTTGCCGAATTTCCATGAAATCGGCATCTGACCAAAGAAGACAAGGTAGATACCCGTAGACTTGCGATCATCAATACTATCAACCCAATCTGCATCTGTAAAACCATGTAGAGAAAAAAAGAAACCTCGAGTGATAAGGAAACCATAAGATGTTGTACCTTTAAGGTAGCGTAGAATACGCTTGACGACGACCCAATGAGAATTTGTAGGAGCATGCATAAACTAACAGACTTCGTTAACAACAAAACATATATCTAGGCGGGTGAAGGTAAGATACTGAAGAGCACCCATGATTTGATAAAATCGTGTAGGATCAGAGAATGAATTATCCGGCAGTATAGTAACTTCGAATGAGAGAATGAAGTATCAACGGGTTTGCGGGAAGTCATACCTGTGAAAACCCGATAAATTATAATCTGAATAAAATAAATACAATACCGAATAGATTAAATAAAAGGATTTCAAGTATAGTAAATGGATACAATAGAGTAAAAGATATATGTTATGGTGTAAATTAAGTAAAAAGAAGAGTTGAGTGACAAAAATAGAATTAAGAAGTAATGAAGGCTAGTGTGTAAATAGTTAAAAGCTATAATATAAATGCTTCATATTTTTTCTCTTTTGGCTGTGAGTTTGAAACAAAAAGAGAGGGAGGAGTTGTGTGATTTTTCTACTCAAATTCTTGTTGGTTTTACCAATTAAAGTGAGTAATTAGGGTGATTAACTTAGTTAAACATCAAGAGGGGGTGGTTTTAAGGTGGTGAGTGCTTTGGAGGAAGAATTTCAAGCTAGGGTTTGAAGAGGGAGGAGAAGAAAACTTGATTTTTTTTTCTTGCATTCTTTCCTTGAATCCTTATCAAAGTGAGGTAAATAACATGTTTCAATTGATTAATTCCTCTAATTTTACGTTTGATGAAGGATTATGCAAAATTATGATTATGTGAAGTTGTGGATGTATGTTATAAATTATGAGAATAATGCAAATTATGATTTAGCCATGTTAGAAAGCATAAATTATGGTTGGGCAAGTGTTTAATTTTAAATAAAAGAAACAAAAATTTTCCCCCCATTTTAATTCAATTTTCAGCCAAAAGTGTTATTAAATGAAAGGAGTAAGAATTTTTCAAAGAGAAAAGAAAAATCTTCACTTTCTTCCCTAGGTTATTTTCGGCTAAAAGGAGAAGAAAATTAAAAAATGGAGTTTAATAATATTATTGAGAAATCTTGCCAAATTAAAGATAATTGATGTTGATATGTTAAATTGAATAAGAATTTTTATGAAAAATAAATATGTAATTGGTATTAGAATTTTACCAGTTCAAATGAATGAACAATGATAAACAAAATTGTGTTGGTGCAGAGGAGGCCATAAAACCTAATCAGCAATAAAGAACCTCTTCACGCGCACAGACACCAGGTAGGTGTTCGACACCTTGGAGTAGTTAAATAGTTTAACTTTTATTATTGTAGAAGAATTTTTTTATAGATTGTAATTTTAGTGTAAAGTTCAGAAAAAGAAGAGAAGAATGGGAGAAAAAAATAAGGCCCTGTTGAATGGGCAAGCCATGAAAAATTATTTCATGGTTACTGGAAATAACGCCCTGTTAAATGGGCAAGTCGTGAAAATTATTTCCTGGTTACTGGAAATAACACCATGTTGAATGGGCGGTTACTGGAAATAAGGCCCTGTTGAATGGGCAAGCCGTGAAAATTATTTCCTGGTTACTGGAAATAACGCCCTATTGAATGGGCAAGCTGTGAGAAAATTATTTCCTGGTCGCTGGAAATGATGCCATGTTGAATGGGCGAGCCGAGAAGATTATCTCTTGGTTACTTGAAATAATGCCTAGTTGAATGGCCATGTTAAGAAAATTAACTTACGAGTTAATGGGATAACCACTTGGTGTAATATAGATTAATTGTAAAACTTTAATTTGAGGTTAAATATGTAGGTTTGTGGGAAACACTCTTGTTATTTTTCAATAGATTTATTCTGTGTCTAGAAAAGAATATATGAAATTATAAATTACAAAAAAATAAGACAATTTATTCAATGATGTAAAAATTACCTTATGTACATGAATAGTTAGTCCTTATTCAATTACTTGTTGAAATGTATAATTTTAATCATGTTTAATGTGATTATGTTTTTAGGTACGTCGCATCCTCGAACTGGAAAGTAAATGCTTGGATAATTAATTTTGCTATGTGATTAATGTAATTGGAAGAACTAATATTTTGTTGCAATACGCTTTTATAACTAAGAATTGTAATGTTTAACTTATTATCTTGTGTATGATGTAATTTATGATGTCGACATTATTAAGTTGAATTATGGTTGGTTGTATATATATTTTGAGCACAAATACTTAAAAAAAAACGATGCATGTTATGATTTATTAGCTTTTAACAAATTATTTTATAGAAAATAGAAACGAGATATTGATATATGCTTGAGTTTTGAAAGTCTAAATGATGGACGGATATTGTGATTGACGTTACAGGTTGAGAAATGATTGAGTTGATAATTTGGTATCGAAAGAATACAAAGAAAACTCTGCCAAAATTTCAGTAAAACATATAAGTATATATATAAAAATTTGGTAACCACGAATATATATCATATATTTTGAGTTTATAAGATTAAGGTTGTTACAATACCAGCCTGAGTGAGGATGAAAAATATATATTTGTGCTCACGCAGCATCAAACCCATACCTGTAGACTAAACTTCAATACCCAGAAAGTAGTGAACTGCGCCTAAGTCACGAAGCTTGAGTTCGAAGCTTAGTAACTGTATTAGGTGATGGAGCACAATAGAGTTGTTACCCGTAAGCAGGATATCATTAACATACACCAGAAGATAAAAGATATTAGTTTTATCAGACAATATAAATAAGAAGATGTCAACCTTGGAGGCAAGAAAACTAATTAAGAGCAAAAAATCACTCAGACAAGTGTACCATACCCTCGGTGCTTGTTTTAAACCATATAACAACTTTTGCAATCTGCTCACATGAGATGGAATAGTAGAGTCAACAAAATCTAAAGGTTGTTTAATATAGACCTCTTCAGTAAGAGCGTCATTGAGAAAGGCATTATGAATATCAAGTTGATGAATCTTCCAATTGCACGAAACAACAATGGAGAAAACTAATTAGATGGTGGCTTGCTTAATAACTAGACTGAAAGTTTCAGAATAATCAATGCCTTCTCGATTGGTAAAGCCTCTAGCAAATAGGCGTTCTTTATAATGCTCAATGCTGCCATTAACACGACGTTTGATTTGATACACCCATCTACTGTTAACAACGTTCATCGAAGGATGAAAGGGAACTAAAGACCAAGTGTGATTAGAGCGCAAAGCCTTGATCTCATCATATATAGCATCATGTCAAACGGCATACCTGTCAGCATCAAAGAATGCAAGGGGTTCAGAAGAGAGAGAGTGTAGTACCCAGAAGGAGGCAGTAACAACTAAAACAACCAGATTTGTTATCTTCAGTTGCCGCAGTCGAAGGACCATAGGATGTCTGCTGATCAAGGGCGGCGACGCAGGAGAAAATGGTGAAAATGAGGTGTTCTGCTGCAGCGGATAAGAAGAGAAATCAACCACAAGATTCAGGCTGGCCGAAAGGGCTAAGGGAGAACTGTTGCAAGCAGAGGGCTATCAGCATAAATGAGACTGACAGTAAAGGCAGAATCTATAGTAGCATTGTCACTGGCCAAATAAGGCAAAACAGAGAAGGAACCAGATATTGTCCCGGCACTAGCAGAGGTGGCGTGCTGGTGGCTAGGTGAGACCGATTTACAAGCTAAACCTGCAGCCGAATGGTTAGATAAACATGTATGTGATGAGAGGCAATGGAGGAGTGAAGGTTGTGGTGGGGTGGCAGAGCTGTATGGGTGGGGAACAACGGGGAATGGAGCAGATTTAGGAGGAGAGTAGTGGCGGGTTGGGTGGGGGGAGGAGCTGAAACCTTTGCAATCTATTTAGAATAATCAAATAGAAACACATATTCATGAAAATGAACATGACGAGAGATGTAAATACGTTGAGATGCAATATCAAAACATCGATAACTAAGGTGCGATGAGCTGTAACCAAAAAACACACATGGAAAGGAACGAAAATCCAATTTATGATTTGTTATAGGGATGCAAAAAAGAAAAGCAGAGACACCCAAAAGTACGTAAAAAATGATAATCAGGAGACCATTGAAACAAACAATCAAACAAAGATCTATGTGCAAGAAAAAAAATAGGCATGCAATTTATAAGATAAACCGAGGTTTCAAAAGCATAATTCCAAAACCAAAATGGTGCTTTACATTGCCCTAGAAGAGTAAGTCATGTTTCCACAATATGTATATGACGACGTTCAACTGTGCCATTTTGTTCATGAGTGTGAGGACAAATCAGACGATGATGAATACCAATGGTCTGAAAGAAAGTGAACAATTTGCGGTATTCACCGCCCCAATCAGTTTGAACAGATTTTATTTTTAATAAAAATTTATGCTCAACGAGAGTCTAAAATTGGTGAAAAATAGAGTAAACATCAGACTTGGCAACGAAAAGATAATACTATATATATTTTGTATACGCATCAATAAAGATAATAAAATAACGATAGTCATCCGAAGAAAAAAAGGGAGCAGGACCTCATACATCACTAAAAATTAATTCAAGTGGTGCAAAAGTTTTGTGACTCGTAGGTCCTAAAGATAGACGCGATGATTTTCCTAAAGGACTACTTTGGCATTGAAAATTAAGACGTTTATTGTTACAAATAATCTTATTTTTCGAGACTAACAATTAAAAGATACAAGAGGTAGGATGACCTAGTCGACGATGCCATAAATTGGCAGAAGCAGAAATGCAAGGAGACCAATAGGCTTGAGGAACTGACATGACGGAAGACCTAGACAAAGCATAGAGGCCATCTTTACTCTGACATGAGAGAAGGACTTCATTAGTGTTGAGATCCTTGACATAAAACACAAAATGATAAAATTCAAAATAAACATTGTTATCGAGATAAAATTTTTGAACAGAATGCAAACATTTCGTGATTGTAGAAACATGAAGAACATTAGACAAAGTGAAAGAACGATGAGGTGTATATATTTTTATATGACCGATATGAGATATGGGAAGTCCATTACCATCACCAACATGCAAATTATCATTACCGAGATATAGTTTTGAAGCAGCCAAGGTTGTAAGGTCAGGTGTAACGTGTTGATTTGCATCGGTGTCCAAAAATCAATCAGCAGTACTTGTTGATGAGAGATTACGCAGCGCCAGATTTGCACTAGGTTGTTGTCTATAGCCCAGGTGCTGGAGTTGAAGGCAATAAAGATTTGTATGGCTGAATGTTTGACACAATTGGTAGCGTGGATTCTGCCCCCGACTGCGTTGCCAATTACCTTGTCTGCTATCACTGGTGGAGGAGCTGTGGAGGCTGCAGAAATCTGGTCTAGACGCTGCAGATCGGTTGCCTCTATTACTGAACTGGTTGGGATGCCAAACTCTATGGAAACGACCCTATTTCGACCAAAGTTCCCAAAAGAATGGTGTTGAGAAACAAAGTAGAAGAAGATATGTTGGGCGTGGGCAACAGAGAAGCATTGATGGCACCAGATCCCATGGATGGATGGGATGATTTGTGAATAAATTCATGCGTGAGAAGATGACTATGAAGATCTGCATACAAGAGAGGTTCTACGTTGATCACCAAGCTTGTTATTAAGTCCTTAAACTCTCCCCGAAGGCCACGAAACACATATAAGTTGAAATCCTTCAATGAAACAGGTCGGCCAGTAGCGACTAACTCATCAAATAAGGCCTTAGCTTTTTGTATAAATTGAGTTACCGATTCATCACCTTGTCAAAGATCTTGAAGGGAGCTATGAAGTTGCATAATACAAGAGTTTAACGTGGAAGCTAGAGCTTGCTTAAGTGTGCGCCAGGCAAAACATGATGTTTGGCAGCCAACAACAAGATATAAAACTTTCATAGATAGTGAGGAAAGTAGAGCACTCAGAATGAGTTAGTCTTGTTGTTTCCAACGAAGAAAGAATTGATTTACCTAAAGAGAGGTACCATTAGCAACAAGAACATATAAAGAGGGGTAGGAGTTGGAGCCATTAACAAAGTTGAAAACTCCTTGGCCTAGGAGATACGACTTCATCTGCATTCTCCAATAGAGATAATTGGTGTTTGTTAACTTGAGAGAGATGACTTGGTGAATGTGGGAGAGGGAAACAATAATAGCGACAGAGGTGGCAGAAACTGCATCAGAAGAGGGCTGCAATAGGGGAGTATTGTTGGGGTTGATGAGGGCGTGACCACCAGCTGTGCGTTGTGGTCATGGCAGAACAGAGGCAGAGGAAGATAGTAGTGTTACAGTAGGGGAGGGAGCCGGCATCGCCGGTGCTGTAGAAGAAGAGGTAGCAGGTGGCTGTGATGAGGAGTCCATTAAGTTTCACCCATCGTTAGTTTAATTTTTAATTTTCTTATTTTTTATGTTTTTACTAATTTTTTTAAAGATGTCAATAAGATAAAAATAGTCAAAATTACAAAATAAGCATGTGAATGGCTGAGATGGGGCTAAAAAAATTGGATTATAACAATAGATTTGGTTTAGATGATCCTATAGGCAATTGTTAACTTGAAAAAAGAACTACCACAATGGAGAATCACAAACCCCAATTTGAACTGGGCCTTATAGAGTTCAAAGGTTATATGATGCTCATAGGCTTAGCTTTTTTATAGAAGGGCTAAAGAAAATTAAACTTGGGGTTCAGATGCTCAATCCTCAACTTATGGGTTGGCCTGTATATATGAAGAAAATTTAGTGATATTACATATGAGTTGGAAACCTAATGCATAGGGTCACAAGGAAAATATTTTTTTCCCAATCCAAAGTAAGAGAGACTTTTGGGCTCATCTACTAGTCTAAAACTTGACTCTAACCCATATAAAAAAAACAAGAGAATGGCTTATACTTCATGTATAATGGAAAATAGAATCTTGATCATAAGTGTAGAGATCCAAAACTATTCACAATTTAAAAATTAGAATAGTAGGATAAAGGGGTGAGGGCTCTGCTATGATGAGAGATTTAATTGACCTATAAAAGCCTAAAATGACCAAGGAAAAACTTGGAATCTCCTTAAATGTCATGATCAAGAGTCCCAATCCTAAAACCATGCGGGTTAAAGTCATAATTAACAATGAGTTAATTATAACTTTGGTGGACATTGGCAGTACATATAATTATATCTGCCCAAGGGTTGCTAGAAAGGTGAAAATAAATTTTAAGAAGCACGGACCTATTGAAGCTAAGATCGTAGACGAGACCAAAATCTAAATCATAAAGAGTTGCTCCAGTTTCAATTTAGTACTCAAGGAGTTTAGTTGTAAGGTTGTGATATGGTTTTATGAGTCTAGTGATTAAAGGGCTTAGGGCCTATTTTATGGGGTTTCTCTGAACTAACCACAAAGTACCAATATAATGAACTCAAAGTCTAGCTAAAGGGTTTGAGAGTTTGAAAGTTGGTAATAGATTGTGGGCTAGGGAAGCTTGGGAGAAATGAAAGGGCTAGTCTTGCAAATATAGGCCTTAAAGGTCAAGACCAAAAACATCATGGAACTACTAGCTTTATTACAGGAGTTAAGAGTTCAGAAAAGTATTTAAGGAGACCATCAAGAAATCATGATCTCTCTATAATCCTAAAGGAATGTGCCATTTTTTTTAGTGCCATTTTTGTTAGTGTAATGGCTTATCGTGATCCCTACTATCAGAAGTAAAAAAAAAAAAGATCATTAAGGATTATTAGAGTTGGTAACTAACGAACTTAGTTAAAATCCATTTTCCTAACTAGTTTTATTGGTACGGAAAATAGGTGGTTCATAAAGGGATAAATGTAGATTATTGGGCATTGAATAAGGAAACTATTAAAGACAAATTCCCTATACTCATAATGAAGTAATTATTGGATGAACTATATAGGTCATAATTCTTTTCTAAGCTAGAATTGAGGTTTGGTTATCATCAAATTTTGATTCAAATTGAAGATATTCCTAAGACTATTTTCTGCACTCACGATGGGCACTATGAATTTTTAGTCATGCCTTATAGGCTGACTAATGCTCCTTCCACTTTCTAAGACCTAATTAACGAGGTATTCAAACCCTTTCCTAGAAAGTTTGCATTGGTATTTTTTTATGATATCCTAGTCTATAGTAAAACTAAAGAAAGAGCATCTAGAATATTTAAAGGTTGCACTAGGAATATTAGCCTAAGCTCTATGCTAAAATATCCAAATGTAGATTTTATAGTTGGAATGTTGAGTATTTATGCCATATAGTGATAAAGGAAGGGGCAATGGGTAATTCAAATAATATGAAGGTCATGGTTAGTTGGCCTAGGCTAAAAAATATTAAGGTTCTGAGAAGGTTGGAATTGTTCATCTATAAAAAAGAATTATTGTTGATGCTCTTTCTAGGAAACTGAGGAAACAACCATTATAGAATTATAGAAAGTTACAACTCCCTTAGTAGGTTAGGTAAAAAGTATGAAGAAAAGTTACACTACATACCCTAAAATCCAAAACATCCTATAATAATTAAAAAGGGATGTCATAGAGGCCTTGAGGCATGAATTAAAAGGTGGCCTATTATTGTATAAACATGTCCCCTCAAGATTGTCATCATGCATTACATACATAACAACTTGCAGTAGGTCATTCAGGGTATGAAAAGACACCAAGAAGAGATAGGGGAGGGTTTTTTTAGATATGCATGAAATTTGAAGTAAAGAAGTATATTAGACAATATGAAGTGTGTTAAAAGGTCAAACTTGAGAACACTAAACTTTGGGGTAATTGGAGCCCCTTCTTATCTTAAAAAAATCATGGTCATTCATTTTCATGAAATTCATTGAAGGCTGCCCCTTTCTTAAATGTACTATATGATCTTAGTAATGGTGGATAGGTTCTCCAAATATGCCCACTTCATGGCATTAGCTCATCTATATACAGTTTCTACTATGGCCTCGACTTATTCTCAACAGGTTATAAACTCGCATGGGATGCCTGAAAATATAATGATTGATAGATTCTATTTTCACCAGTAAGTCCTCACATGTCCATTACCTATCGTCCATAGACAGACGACAAACAAAAATCACTAACAAAATCCTAGATTTTTTTTATAGGTGATAACTCTAAAAGCTGGTATAAATGGCTAACAATAGTCGAATGGTGGTATAACACCAGTTACCACTCATCCCCACAAACTAACTCTATTTCGAGCACTATTTGGGTGCAGTACACCAGCCTAATTAGTTATATTCCAAAGTTATCTCTTAATCAAGCAGTAAAAGAACATCAAATGATAGATCCGCTATATTACAAAATATTAAATTTAATCTATTGAGAACACAAAGCATGCAAAAATCATAGCCAATAGGAAAAGAAAATAGCAAGAATTTAAAGAAAAAGATTGTGTCTACCTTAAACTCTAGTCATACTACTAGGTAAGCATGAGATGGAGGGAAAACTAAAGTCAACCTATTATTATTACAGTCTATTTCAAGATATGATAAGAAAGGTGGCTTACCATTTAAACCTTATAAAAGGATAACGGGTGCATCCCACCTTTCATGCATCTCAATTGAATAGAAAAATTGGAAAAACAAAGCAATTGGTTCTAGAATTACCTCATTTTTAGGAAGGGTTACCTAATTCTGAGCTAGAGAAAATCCTGAAGTATAGAGAACGAGTCACCGCATGAGGATGTAAGAAGGAACACCTTCGATGATTCTAGGGTCAACCAAACAAAGAAGCTATATGGGTTATAAAATAATGGTTTGAAAAGACCTATCCTCACTTTAAGGACAATGTTTTTTTATGAAGAGGGGAAAAGGTGTAACATAGCTACTTTTATGGTTAATTTTAGGTTATGATCATAGATTTGGTTGAGAAAATGAAAGGGAGTAAAAGAAAATAGAGGGAGAGGGAGAGAGACTTTAGGAAAGTGAGAAGTCTTAGGTTGTTTCCTGTGTTTGTTTGTCATTAGAAAAGTTGGTCAACGGAAAACACTTTTCTGTCAAAGAAAAATTTAGCTTGGTTTCCAGGAAAGTGTTTTCCTTTTATTTTGGACGGAAAACACTTTCTGAAAATTGTGAAAAATTTAAAAATATCATATTATTTGCTAATTATATCAAATTTAGTCCTTAAACTTTTGGTTGCTATATATATTTTGTTTTGAATATTTGTTTTTCAATTTCATCCCTTAAAATTAAATTTTTATATTAACTTTGGTCCTCATTTTTATAATTGTTATTTGTTTTTCCCTTATTATTTTTTAATTGAAATTTTTTATCTATCAAATTTAGTCCTCGTTCTTTTGATTGTTACTTATTTTATTTGAAATAATTTATGAAATGTTAATTATTATTATTTTAATTTCTTCATCTTTCAATTATTATTTTTTTAGATTTGATCTCTATTATTTTGATTATTATTTATTTTATTTGAGATAATTTATGAAATTATATTTTTTTGCACTTTCATTCTCATTCAACTTTTTAATTTGTAAGATTTGTTCCTCATTATTTTGATAAATTTGAGAAAAATAAAATATTAATAAGTTATTTTCCAGCTCATTTTCCATGACATAGCCAAACACTGGAAAGTGTTTTCCAACTTATTTTCCATTACACTATCAAACATCAGAAAATAATTCATTTTTCAAAAGTAAACTACTTTCCAGCAAACAAACGGGATCTTATATGAAATAATATCTTTTTATTTTTTAAAATGTATTTTTGATATTAGTATAAAAATATAATTTGAAATTAAAAAATTAAAAATTTATTATTTTTAAATAATTTTAAAACAAATTCTTAGAATTATAACTATATAAAAAACAAGAAAAAGAAAGCGCGTGATTTTTCTCCCACTATCCACAGTTATGCATAACCCCATAATTGATATCATTAATTTATAAATAAATTTGTGAGCTGGACTTAAAAAACCTTTTCCCTCCCAAC
>Ga0325402_1004017_pt1 | contig 13492 bp, 8 predicted proteins | sample PopdelMetagenome_22_FD_207212 | JGI IMG/M metagenome (GOLD analysis project Ga0325402, IMG submission 207212) | Populus deltoides microbial communities from Bellville, Georgia, United States - Xylem-PdKOR-R3 | ecosystem: Host-associated > Plants > Phyllosphere > Stem > Wood/Secondary xylem... | reverse complement strand
ATTATGATTTTTGCATATTATTTTTTAAATGAATTTAATTTGAGAAACTATGACGCATCACAAGTTAAAAAATACATTAAATTACTATAGCAAGCACAAACTCAACTACGAACGATAGTTTTCTCTTAATGATTAAACTATAACATAAAAAAAACCAGCTAATCAACCTCTCTATCACACATAATTAGCAATTCCAAACAAATATGGAAGTGAAACAAAGAAGCACGACTCCGAAAAGGATAATGGAATAATTCCTCATACTTGCCAGGCAAGGATGCTTTCCCAGCACCTCCTCCTCCTCTCAAGATGCAGCACGTGACCAGTCACGGTCCCAGCTAGAACAAAGCAATTGAAAACATGGATGGAAGAAGGAGGAGGGAAAAAAAAAAGAGCAAAAAAATCAATACTAATTTTCTTATTTCCAGCTAAGAAACTTCTAGCTACAGGCGAAGATATAAGAGAGATAATATTTATCTAAAATTATTTTATAAATAATGATAATTATATTCTTACTATACATTTATTAATTCTTATATTTTACAATGATATTATTCTTTTTTATTTTATGATTAGGGATTTCTTAAATCGTTTTTTATAAATCAAGATCAAATTCGACTTTTCAATTAAATAAATAAAAATTATCTATAGAATCCATTTCAATATCCATAACCATTTTAATAAATCTAAAAAGGGACAAGAGACAATAATAATAAAAAAAAACGTAAGTACATAAACACTTTCCCATCATTAAATTCTTATGGTTGGTAATCATATTAATAATAATAACAATTAACCACTAATCTTAATTACCCTACTAATCAACCCCACCCTATTTCCATACAATAAATAAATAAAATAAATAAATCTTTCCCCAAATCACAATCCCAATTCCCACACACCAAAAAAAATAAAAACCCTAACGTAACACTATTCACGAACTCTCCTCTCAAAATCCCTAATTTACATGTAAAAAAAGGGAGAAAAACACGCAAAAAATCCTTTTATTAATGCATGCAAACAACAACAAGTGTAGATGCATGTCGGTGGAATAACAGTGGATCTGAATTGGTTACTACAATTTATATTCACTGTTTTTGTAATTGGTTTGGGGTTGTTACACCTCGTTAAGAATACGGCGTCCAAGTATTTCGAAGTCGGCGCTAATTTCGAAGCAGCTGAGAGTAGCCACACTGCTATTGATCCAAATATTATTAATCAAGCCGTGGAAGCTGAAGAGGACTCTAGTATCTGTGGAAATTGTGGCGGTTTTGGGACTAAAAAGTGTTCTCGTTGCAAATCCGTGAGATATTGGTAAGTTTTTGGTGATTTCTTTGGGTTGTTGATTATTGGGTTCTGGTCAAAATGCAATCTTTTTTGGGTTCTTTTGATGTTGGGAATCAATGGGTTTTTGTTATTTTTTTGGTTTTGCAGCTAAATTAGTGATTTGGAAGGTAATTTCAATGTGTTTTTGTGTAGCTTAATTGTAGTTACGGCTCCTTTTGGTGGTTTTTGAGGTTTCGTGTTTTCTTGGTTTTGGAGCTAAGTTAGTGATTTATGGGGTAATTTCTTTTATGTTTTTGCGTAGCTTAATTGTAGTTACGGTTCCTTTTAGCTAAATTAGTAATTTTAAGGGTAGTTAATTGTATTAGAATGAATTGAGTTTTTGTTTATATTAGTGATTCGTAGGGTAATGAACTCCCTAGTGATATATGGTTTGGCATAATTATGCATGATTTAGCTTAATTAGTGGTTAATGGGGTAATGAACTAACTAGTGACAGATGGTTTGTTGATAAAAGTACAGTCTTTTTGTGTTGAAGGTGGCTTGTTAAACTTGGGAATTCTGGGTTTATGCTCTTTTGGCTTTGTGAGCTTTTTTTTTTATGGTTTTTTTGGTTAAATAGCTTAATTGATTTTGTAGGTAAATGATTGTGTTAAGAGTGCTATTGGCGGTTCACAAACACACACACATATATTTGTGGGTGGATGGGTGGGTTGGGTTTGGTTAAAAATGTGCTCTTTTGTATTTAAGGTGGTTTCTTAATCTTATAAATCACTGGGCTCATCCTCATTGGTTGGCTTAGTTATGCGTGGTTTAATTGGTTGTTCAAGCTTAAGTAGCGATTGTAGGGTAGAGATAGCATTGCAATGCTATAATAATAGACTATGATATAATGTGCTATTAGTTTTTATTGATTTTATGATGAAGGTTTATTGTCTGTTTCATGTTTTTATTTTTCAGATGAAGGGTTTTTTAGTCTAATTTGGAAGTTTTTTTTGTGGGTTTACCTATCCTTTTAATTGAGTTTAATATGTGGGTTTTAGGTGCAGATTTCTTAAGTTTCTTTTTTTAGCATAAATCATATGGTTGTTCTTTTTTTCTTTTCCCCAGCTCACAGAGATGCCAAGAAGCGGACTGGAAGGCTGGCCATAAGTTAAAATGCAAGGATTTCAAATTAAATTCTTCACAAACAGTAAGATCAAACTTTGGTTTTAAACCTTCAGGTGGTGGGAGTAGAAGCTTTTCTAACGCTGCACTTGTTCCTGCCAATGGAGTTTCTAACTCTAAGCCTATAAAGAAGCCAGGAAAGGTATATGTTTTAACCTTTTCTCATTTTGTTGTTCATTTAGATTATTTAGTGAATTCTTGTTCTGCATAGTGAAAACTTCAACACACTTAAATCTCAGGTTCTTTTCCCGTATGATGAGTTCATTAAACTTTACAACTCAGACAAGCCCGAATTCTCTCCCTGTGGGCTCTTAAATTGTGGAAACAGGTAAATGTTTGCAACCCCCGTACACCTTTATTTGTTCATTTGAGCATAAACTATGCATGGGCAGACACAAACATTTGCTAGTTGTGTTATGTTTTTCATTTGAGCATGTGCCATTTTTTATTCAATTATCCCCCCTCTTTTTTTTTCCTTCACAGTTGCTTTGCCAACGTGGTTCTACAATGCCTCACATACACAAGGCCACTTGTTGCATATTTGTTGAAGAAAGGTCATCAAACAGAATGTAAGTTCAGAAATTGGAATTTTATGTAGCCTTTTTGTTCTGCTTTTTTGTGGTAGTTTGGACAATTCTTCCCTCACAACTTTTCATATTTGTTTCAGGTAGACATAATGATTGGTGTTTTCTTTGTGAATTCCAATCCCATGTTGAAAGAGCAAGCCAAAGCACGCTTCCCTTTTCACCAATAAATATTCTTTCTCGGTTACCTAATATTGGTGGTAATCTTGGCTATGGAAGACAGGAGGATGCTCATGAGTTCATGAGGTTCTTATTACTGGCCTTGTCTGGTTTGCATATTCTGAGATAAACATCCCCCATCAGAAGAAAAGACACAACACACACCAAATATAATAAAATAGAAGAATCAGTTGAAGAAAGTGATTGACTAGAGAAGAAATTTTGGTTGTCTTTGATGCTATGCCCAGTTCAATACCATAAACATTTCGTGTCTTTTCTGTAGGCTTGCTATTGATACTATGCAATCAGTATGCCTTGATGAATTTGGTGGAGAAAAGGCTGTTGAACCTGCCTCTCAAGAGACTACAATAATTCAACACATATTTGGGGGTCGCCTCCAATCTCAGGTCATGCATCCTGTTATACTGAAGCTGTTTGATTTTGTTCTTGTTTGTGAAAGCTTCTTTTCTCAGCATGCATTAACTGTATTGAATTCCACTTTTATGCCATTATCCAGAGCTTCTCATCCTTTTCTCTGTTATTAGTCATTACAAATAGGGAAAAAATAGAATTTGATGGACTCTTGGACTGAGCTGTTTCTGAGAAGTCTGATATCTGGTGCTGGATGCCATGTTACCAATCTTATTGGAAACGTAAAAAATCCCTGGATGATGCACCAAAGCCTTATTAAACCTGTTCCCAAACCCCAAATAATCTCTCAATTGATTAGAGGAGTCCTGTCTCTAGTTTGGGATGCTGTCCTGACATGCTTTATCTTCGTTAGGTGATATGCACAAAATGCAATAAGATTTCAAATCAGTTTGAGAACATGATGGATTTAACTGTTGAGATTCATGGTGATGCTGCATCCTTGGAGGAATGCCTCGATCAATTCACAGACAAAGAGTGGCTTCATGGAGAAAATATGTACAAATGTGACAGGTATGGCTGCTTAATCCTGTGATTTCTGAATCCCAAAAGCTTAAATCATTTACTTTATTGATTCCATTTCTTCATCTCTTTTGTTTCATTATGCGCACAATCTTTAATTTTAATATTTATTTTTTAATCTTCAACCTTTTATTTTAAGCAACTACTAGAAATTCAATCCTCTCGGATTCTTCCACCCTTGCTATGACTGTATGAGCAATTTTAATTATGATGGAGGTAGTTGCATTTTAAATTGAAATATTAATATGCTTTAGAACTGATTGGAGGAAGCAGATACATGTATCTTGCTCCAGCTAGTTTGGGATATGAATCTTGAGTTGGTTTTATTTTTTTCCCTGGATGGTGACTGGGGTTTGTTGGTTTCAGCAAATCTTTCTCCCCTTGCATTTTGGGCTAAGAGATAGGCAGATGGATGGTAGATGTTGAATATGGACTAGTGGTGCTTTATTTACTGTCCAATTCTTCCTTCTCTAGTCATTCCTTGGTCCGGGACTTGGAAATTCTCTTAAAGAGGAAAAATGTGTGCATATTGGTTATTTAATTTTCATTTTTACTCTAGCATATTTAACATGAACAATATAATTGCCTCACTGAATAATGGCCAAATATGGCTTCCATGAACTTGTGGAATGAAAATTACTTCTAGTTCTAAGTATGTGGTCTCTAAATATCTGCTTAAAATATGGCTGCAGATCAGACAGAATAAAATGATGATTTGTCCAGCCAGCTCCAACTAGTTTGGCATGATGCCCTGATGGTTTAATATTTGAAAGTGAAATATGCCTTGCCATGAAATTTATCTTTTTTTCATACTAGTTTGTCAATATAATTGGAGCCCAGCAGGTTCTAATAGAACAAGGCTACCAATAAAATGGATCACAAGTCTGCATCTAATATCTTTTGATGTCTGCATCTGTTCTGATTTAAGGTACAATTTTAAACTTTGTATAGGTGCAATGACTATGTCAAGGCATGGAAGCGTCTTACCATTCAACGAGCTCCAAATGTTCTTACAATCGCTTTAAAGAGATTCCAGGTCCGATTTGTTTACTTGCTATGGATATCTCTGCTGCTGTATTACCTTTCTGAATCTAAACTTCCTTTTCTGTGAAAATCAATTATTTTGCTATATTCTAGTTCTAGAGGATTTTATAACTTCTGAAATCATGTGGACATAACTTTTCAGAGTGGGAGGTTTGGTAAACTTAACAAAAGGGTAACTTTTCCTGAGATGTTAGATCTGAGCCCCTACATGAGTGAAGGAGGAGATGGCACTGATGTGTACAAGCTTTATGCAGTTGTTGTCCATGTGGATATGCTAAATGCATCATTTTTTGGTCATTACATCTGCTACACCAAGGATTTCCATGGAAACTGGCACAGAATTGATGACTGCAAGGTAGGAACCCCCCGCCCCCCCCCCCAAAAAAAAAAAAAAAAAAAAATCTGTGTGCACTTCTAAACAGATCTACCATCTACAGCTTGTGAGGATTGGTGGCCTTATCTTTTTAAAATCATAATGTGAAACTTGGTTTTTTTTTTTAATTTAAATCTAGTGTAAGAAATGATTTTCTGCTTTGGAAAATTGCTATGCCAGAATCCTATGTCCCATCATTATTACATCAAATGAAAACAGCTCAATTGTCACGCTCAATCTACATGGACTCATTTTTCTCTAACTGCAGTTCTGTCTTCTCCCAGGTTTCTAGTGTTGAATTAGACGAGGTACTTTCTCAGGGCGCATATATGCTTGTGTACAGCAGGTATACAGACTAATGCCTGATGGTGGATATTGACTACCATCCAATCTCAATTTTATCTATGACCTTCACAACATTTGCTTTGCTTATATACAGTTACAGTATTTAGCATGCTAGAACCAAGTTGCAGGCAAGTTAGATACTTGAACATTCATTGCATACATTTTGATAGGATGGCATAAAAACTTGATGGTATGAGAACTTGAGGAAAATATAAGCATAAAATGGTGGATTTTATTTTCTTATTTTATGTTTAAGCAATGTTGAAATTTCTGGTTTCCTTGTTAGAAACATTTATATAAGCAGGATGCACGTGTCAGAACACTTATACAGCAGAATGAGACTTTGAATTTGTTTATCTGAATTGGGGCATACAAGCATCGTCTGTTCAACTGAAGTGTGTGTGTGTATATATATTAAGTTCTTTCTGGCTCTGCTCTGAAGATTGTATTTGCCTGATGTTGGGCAGGGTTTCTGTTCGACCATCATGTCTCAGAACCATTGAGCCTTCAAAGGAGCAGCAATCAATCGTGAAAGTAGAACTAGATTCTTGCACGGAGAACCCAGTTGAACACCTTTCACCAATAGCGTCGATGGATGCCACAAATTCTGGGTTCCCAGCACCTGAAAATGAAAATTATGAAGTTGGAAGTGAACATCACGAGTCAGGGACTGGTAATGAAGATCCTGACGATATGATTGGAGTTGATTACTGCTCAAGTTTATCCATTCCAGTGGGGGTTTCTGGCCTCAAGAAGGATTCCGCTGCTGCACTTGATTCAGAAGCTGTTGTGATAGAGCACTCCTTGGACTATACAGATACAGTCATGTCTGAATCAGATTCTGCCGTTGCGAAGGATATCAAAGTAAATGGCAGTATTTATTCATTCTCGAGTGAAGAGATTTCAACATAACCTAATAATTTGAAAAGTCAACCACCATTCCACGATTTGGACAGCGAGGACACGGCGCAACTGAAGCTAAAAGAGCAATAGTAGATAGTTATTGATGATATGATGCTTTATCAATCTCTAATTAATCGTTCATATTTTTTAAACAATCCCCAATCATCAAAGGAAAATTTGAGTTGGGCATTTTTATCCGGGGTTTCATTAATTGCAGAAATCTCAGATTCTATTTGTAACGGTTCTAGATGGGAAGAAGCCTCACCTTCCTTCAAATGACACGGTACGAGGATGTCATTGCTTCATGAGCAGGAATGTTTCGTTTATAGTCTACTCCATAATGTAAGCTGCCAAGAAATTCTAGTCCAAGGAAAGCAAGTGATAGGTTGTTTAATTTGTTAGTGTACCACTACAGCATAACATCCTACTCTAGGAATATAAATTTTCCGCCTGTGTCAAGAACAAGCCAAAAGGGTCACTGTGATTGATTGACAACGTGTGCATGTATAAAACTTGAACTGGTCTGGAGCTGCAGAGAATGCTGGATTGTGAACAGTGGAGATTCTTACATTGATTGATGGGGCTTTTTACCGCCAAAATTGATGGGGCTTTGCTGCTTGTTATTGCGAGATTCTTACGTCTATTAAGGTTATCCCATAGACCAGTAGTGTTCCAATCTCCTCGCGTCCAGGGGGGTTAAAAAGTGTGAGAAATAGTTTTTTTTTTTAAATTTCTAATTGCATCTGATCAATCCTTAGTAAGTGATTTATATCATAGTTATTAGAATTTATCTGAGATATGACCCGACTCAAAATTCAGTTCTTGAGTTTATTGGGTTAGTCTAAATCAAATTTAAAGGTCTGTGTTGTTAATTTGTTAGGTAAACTTAAAATAATATTGTTTTATTTATTTTTAAATAAAATGATGTTGTTTTAAATATTTTTTAAAAAAAAACAATATAATTTAAACAAAAATAAAAACAAAAATTCTAGAATTTAACTCGATAAAACCAAGTTTAATAACTATATTTTATATTCATAATAAGGATGTACTAAGTTTAATAAATAGGATAGCTTGGTAAAAAATTTCTAATATATATATAAAAAATAAAAAAATATTTTTTTATTTTCTTCATTAACACCATAATCCTAAAATTTCGAAGTCTTACAATATAAGTATGAACCTTTTTTTCACTGGATTAAAAAGACATTTTACTCCCAATCCAAGAAAGTTGGTCCAAAATTACTACATAGTAATCATGATAACGGTAAAGGGATTATTTAGAGTAGAACCAATAGTCATGTGAAGTGGTTAACATCTTAGACCGTTTATCTTGAAAATAGTAGAGCCAAAAGTGGAGACACAGGAACCAGCAAGCAAGCAAAGCCATTTCTCATCTGATGGCCAGCTGTTTGTCTTTACCCTTGCTGTATTATTATTATTATTATTATTATTTCTCGCTCTATCTTCCTCCTTTTGTTTTTGCTTCTATATTTTTTACTACAGCAAAACCACTCACAAAAACCTCTTTCACTTGATCCAAGAACCCATAAAAAAAGGATTCTTTTTTGTTACTATAATGTAAAGGGAGTTTGTTTTTATCAAGGTTATTGATTTTTAATGATGTCCCAGATTCCAGTTATGTTTTCTATTTATTTTTGCTTCTAAAGTTCGATGCTTTTTATTTGATTAGTTTGCAGGGCTTTGTTTTGTTTCTGATTTTGGGAAATTGTGGGGATTTGTTTGACTCAATTGACAGCAATGGAAAATCGCAGTGAAGCAGAAGCAAGTCCTTATAAGAGGTACTTGTGTTATATTATTGAGTTCTTAATCCAAAACCTATTAATGCATGCATGTAATACTTATTCACATTTCATTATCTGATTGAATTGTTTGAAGGCATTTTAATGAATTTGATGATTGTATGTGAGTGAATGAATGTAGTTTGGTTGCGGCCGTGTCATATGGAATTGCTTCAATGGCTATGGTTTTTATCAATAAGGCCATTTTGATGCAATATGGTCACTCAATGACCCTTCTCACTTTGCAGGTATTGAATTTTTTGAATTTGAAAACAAATTAAACCCTTTTCTTGTTTAATTGTATTGTTATTTGGAAAAATATTCATGCTGTGTTGTCAATCCCACTTGATGATGAGTTTTGAAGATTTTTAGACTTGTTGCTCTAATATGTATGTTTTCGGTGATTATGATTACTGATAAAGGACGTTGTTATTGTTTGATTCTTGTTGGTTGGTTGGTTGGATTAGCAATTGGTGACGGCATTGCTTATACATTTTGGTAGACGAACAGGGTATACGAGAGCGAGGGGAGTCGATATGCAAACAGCTAAAAGACTTCTCCCAGTTTCGTTGTTCTACAATGCTAATGTAGCTTTTGCTTTGGCTAGCTTGAGAGGAGTTAATATTCCTATGTATATTGCAATAAAGAGACTCACACCGCTTGCAGTACTTATAGCTGGAATTTTCTCAGGAAAGGGAAAGCCTACAACACAGGTCTGTGCTGCCACTTATTGAGCTAGTTTTCACTGAATGCTTACCCTTCTTGTTTGTAACATATATAAGATATACATTGGACTCTGCTTTGCCAGTGTTTTATTTTACATTTAGTGTGTGTGTACTTGAACTGGTAAAATTAATATTATTGACAGAATGATCAATAATTCACATTCCCGATTCTTGAATTTTGAGATTTCATAAATGAAGGAGAAGCTTGCTGTTCAATTAACAGATAAATGTTACTAAAAGACCAATTTTTATTTATATGCCCATAATCTAGTTATCAACCCTTTGAATCCTTGAGAAGGCATCTCCTTGACTAGTATCTTGAGTATAGGATGCTCCTTCAAAGGATGACACTTTTGCATCGTATTTCAGGTTACTCTTTCCGTGCTATTGATTGCTGCTGGAGTTATTATAGCAGCACTTGGAGATTTTTCTTTTGACCTTTGGGGATACGGCATGGCCCTTACTTCTGTTTTCTTTCAGGTTGGCTATTAATTCCATAATTTCCAATGGATGTGAATAATACAGCGTGATGATGCTTGCTTATTTACTAATAGTAGTTGTGCTTTGAAAGTGCAGACGATGTACCTTGTTTTAGTTGAAAGATCTGGTGCTGAGGATGGCCTCTCTTCAGTTGAGATAATGTTCTACAACAGCTTTTTGTCTCTTCCATTCTTGATATTTCTCATCATAATTACAGGGGAATTTCCAAACTCTTTAGCATTATTGTTTGCGAAGGTCAGAATCTTAACCCCTCATATTTAGACTCAAATTATTGATTGTGCTAGAAACAAATGGCATGCTGAAGTTCTGAAGCCTGTTCAGAGCAAGGTAGAATGCTATTCTTGTTTACTTATGTAGGCTCTTGTTATTATTGTTTACAAATGGAACTTTGAATTAATAATTGATGGTCAAAACCTTTTTATGTAGCACCAAAAACCTTTTCTATGACTTCAAAGTTTTCTATCAGAGTCTGGATTTTACAGTTAGGCAGTTAACATCATTGAAGTTCAGTCTAATTTATATTGCTGTAGGAGCTTATACCTTACCAGGAGAATCTTGTATTCCACTTCAACATCTATCAGATTTTCATGTCAATGGTAGAACACCATTGGTCAAATATGTTTCAGTGTGCAGTCAGTTATTTGAGTTTTATTATTCTCTTAGTTGAGTTTTTATTATTTTCCTTTTAATTGGTATCCCAACTGAAAAGTATTAAATAGGTTGAGGTCATGTTATGTTGGTATCCTGCATTTCATGTTTTTCCTTTTGGGATTGTTGATTGATGCCTTTTGGAATAGTCTGGTTCCTGAAACCAGGAAAGTGCACTAGGCCATTTCAGAATGATCTTTTAACATCTTGAACATCTAAAACCTCGTTTTTTTCTAGGGCAGGGCAAGGGTATCGATTATGTCTTAGGGAAACTAGGTCTGATTTCTGTAGAGGGGTTTGGATGAGGGTGTTGATAGCGTATTGGAATGCAAAGTTTGATTCATGCTATAGACACCCTCTTGAGACCTTGACCTCTCCAACTTGTGATAAATTTAAGTGACAGTTTTAGTTGTCATATTATCATTTATATTCCCTCACAATTTAAGACCTTCAAAAGTTATCATGATGAACAGTATCAGGCTACTGACCTTATTATGTTGAATATCAATTGCTGTTCTATCACGAATGCAGTCCCAGCAAGGAGATGCCTCGGAAAACTGCACAGTTGTTGCAACTTTGATACTGTCTGGTCCATCCTGGACTATTCTATCATTAGACTTTTCTCAATGCTTCAAGTTGATGTTTTCTGGTGTATCCATAAAACTCAATGCCTCCACATGCATGTGCCTTGTTTTAAGTCTGAATTATTGTCTTGCCTCTTCATATGGTAATGGTATTGGTCTTGGTCAATCTTTTTAACCAGATCATGTAATTTGTTTTGAAAAAATTGTGGCAATCAAAAACATTTCCATAAAGTGCAGTGATGATTCAAACTTCATTTTTCCTCTACAAAGTGCTGCATTTTGCTCTTCGTGATTTCTAACTTGAAATCTGTTTTTTATTGCAGAGTAATTCCTTATCATTTTTGGTGATCCTTGTTATTTCATTAATAATGGGCATAGTTCTCAACTTCACAATGTTCTTATGTACCATAGTCAACTCAGCTCTAACAACAACCATTGTGGGAGTCCTCAAAGGTGTTGGGTCCACGGTATGTGCATATAACCCTTCTAGTCTATTATAGAGAATCTATAAGAAGAAAACAAAGAACTTGGAGTTTTATCAATTAAACCAAATTGTTTGTGGGTTTTTTCAGTTACCCTCATCTTTTTCAGACCATTAGTCATGTTTTGCTAAATGTTCAAGTGCATTAAGTTTAAGTTTCCTTTTCCTTTTCTGCTCAGACCCTTGGTTTTGTCCTCCTGGGTGGTGTGGAAGTGCATGCTTTGAACGTGACTGGATTGGTTATCAACACAGCGGGTGGTTTGTGGTACTCATATGCCAAATACCAGCAAAAGATGAGTAAACCTCCAAAGAGAATATCAGATGTAGAGGCTCGTAGCAAATAAGTCTGCTTTTGAGGATCACTACTGGTGATGAGTTGCTGCTTCAGCCGGTTCGTTATCTGATTTCTTGTCAATTTGCCTACACTGTATAATTCACAATGATCTCATAGTAACAACCAAAAGGGGTGGAAAATGAAGTATAGCGATAACTTTTTGTTCTTATAGAATATTCAACTCTATAGCATATCCTTGCTTGGAACACTCTTGATTTCGTTCGGAGAAGATGTCGAAGTCTAGATGGTTAATGTTGTCCGCTGATTTAGATTGGACTTGTGCTTGAAACTGATGCTTAAGCCACAGAATGTTGTTCAAAACGTTTTAATCCTGTGAAATCAAAAGCTTCTCTTAGCTCATTTTCTTTCTACTTTATGATTGCATCATGCATATGATTCTCAGCTGTGATGGTTCTCGTCAGAGTCGGTGAAAATGATTGATCTATCCACTTCTGTGCTTGTCTGGAGACAAGATTAGTTCTGATAATGTAAACCCTAGAGTTAAACTGGGACTCCTGAAATCCTCAACACGCATCCCATGCTAAAGATCTATCCACTTAACTAGAATGATCTCCCTTCTTACCACCACCCCTTAGAAAGGCACAATAAATGGGAAATTAGGTGAATGATCATGACAGAAAGTAAGAGTTTAACTGCTGCAATAGGCAAGATGAATCCTCTCAAGTTCAAGAAAACATCCTATCATTAGTCAAATCAAGTGTGAATCATTGTTCATACCAGTTTTCTCTTAACTAGTTGATGCATTGCTCGTTGGTACAAGACTAGAAACTGTCTCCACTCTCAATTGTCTCTTTCATGGATAATTAATCTTTCAAGTCTAAAGTTGTTTTCATTTTCTTCTAGCACGGGCGGTACTACGATACCCCAGCTAGCTTAAAGCATATCATTCAAATTAGGATTCACAAGAATTTAAGGATTGATATCATTAATGTTTTCCATTTTTTAAAACTAAATTTAAAAATATAAACAAAAAACTTTATTTTTTTGTTGTTTATTACAAAAATATAAAAAACCAATAACTAGTTGTCAAAAATTTTCAAAATCAAACAAATTGGTTTTAAAAATTATGACAATGGATAATTTTGCTTTTTGTTTTTTAAACATAAAAATTCAAAATAATCAAGTTCTTAAAAATAAAAATCGCAAATAATATTATCTCTAAATAAAAGAGACAAATTAAGATAATGAAAAACAGAAAATACATATACTTCTGTATCTTATTTTTTGAAATGACAATTTCACTTCAAAATTATTCTAAAAATATATTTATTTTATATTTTTGTCTATGTTCAACCAAACACATGGATGATTTTGCTTCTTCTTCTTTTAACATAAAAGTTTAAAATAATCAAGTTCTTAAAAATAAAAACTACAAATAACATCATTGTTTAATTATTGTCTCGAGATAATAAAAAAAAAGATGGAAGGGACATGCCTCTTTTACTCTTTATTTTAAAATTACTTGATTTCACTTCAAAACTATTTGGTTTCACTTCAATCAAATATTATTTTTGTTCTAAAACATTAAACAAACGCAAACCAACCCTAATTGTTAAAAAAAGTAGTTATTATTATTATTATTATTATTA
>Ga0325402_1004015_pt1 | contig 13493 bp, 7 predicted proteins | sample PopdelMetagenome_22_FD_207212 | JGI IMG/M metagenome (GOLD analysis project Ga0325402, IMG submission 207212) | Populus deltoides microbial communities from Bellville, Georgia, United States - Xylem-PdKOR-R3 | ecosystem: Host-associated > Plants > Phyllosphere > Stem > Wood/Secondary xylem... | reverse complement strand
ATCTAATAATTCAAAAGTTCACTTTGTAATCTATATTTATATAAGACACATGCAATGAATAAAAAAAGTTTTCCCACTCTCCAATTTTTTCTATTGAAACACTCCAACATAAACTCTTTAGCATAAAACATTATCATGATTTAAATAAATTGTGGGTGAATAAGAAATTAACCTCAAAGAACTATTAGTTAAAATGTTTTGGTGAAATCTAAAACTCTTTAAAAGAACTATATTCCACATTGGAATGAAATAAAACTTTATTGATATTTATAAAGTAAAAAGTTAAGAAGTTAAAATTAGACTCAAAGAACACCCAAGCTTTTATAGGGGAGAGGTCACAAGTAAAGTGATTTTTCGGCTTAAACTCATACACCGGCTTAGGCCTGGGTTTGGGTATTATAAATAATATTTTAGACCATAAAATATTATTTTTTTGGCCAATCTATTATAATTATTGGCTGGCCTATGAAGAATTATTTTTTCCAATCTATTTTTTGTCCAGTTCAACCCATGAATGTTAGAATATGAACAGTCTTTTCTAAAAACATTTTTTTTCAAACCTAAACGATTTTTTCACATCAAAAATTCAGATTTATTTTCAAGATATTTAGGTTTAATTCTTGATTTACGGTGTCTAATCAAAGATTAATAATGGTGAAAGTTATTTCCGATCATTACCATAATTAATTTTTTAACTTTTTTAACTCCCAAAATCCATTATAAAAAGAGGGTGAAGGAAGAGTTTTCAACAAGTTTTTTTGTATATTTTTACACATTTTTCCTCATCTTATTTTTAGTGTTTCTTTCTCTTTTATATGTTTTGATTTTTCTCTTAAATTTAGAGTTTAGGTTCACTCTATTGAAAGATAATAGAGTATTTTTATTTTGATTCAAGTATTCTGTATAAAAATACATCTAAATTATATAGTGTTGTAGAAATCTTGAAAGACTTATAACAAATATTTATGCCATTTTTTGAATTACATGGACAACCAATGCAATCGAGGATCCTGCATTCCGATTTGTACGTATGGCTAGAATTTTCCGACTTCATGCAGTAGCTACTGTCCTTAGCAAAACCCTTCGAGTTGGTAGTTAAATCATCAAAATGATGATTTCCAGCAAAGCAAACAAATCTTGGAAATTAAAGATAGCTTTACCTGTGCTTGATGGTTGATTTGGTATAAATACTCCATTGTTGAATGCGTGAGCCACATATTGCCCTTGGTACCTGGTACTACATTTGCATTAGAGGAGGCACCTGAGCTTATTTTCTTGTATGTGCAAAGAAAACCACGGAAGAAAGGGGGCACTAACCTCTCGACACCTTGATATTCTGAGATTCTTCTGCCATCCGGTACTTCTTCATAAATTGCAGCACCTGAGGTTCCATAGTTAGCAGCAACACCTCGCTGATTGTCTGACGTTCGGCCCAATCTTGGATTGTTAGAGAACATTTTCCTCCTGTAATATTAGGCATAAAAATATTATTAGAGTCAAGTTGCTTCAAACACAGTAATGCTGGAGATACTAAAATTTCTTTATAAATTCAATAATTTTAATACAATATTAATTGTGAAAGATCTATCCTATCATGATTTTAAAAAGTTTTCCTTAATGAACATGAGTGCACATCACTTAGTAAGAAAATTTTGTAAAAAACTCTATGACTCTTTCAAATAGTAAGGTCCCTTTTCCTATACTCAATTTCTTAAATGAAATAATTAAGAAATATATATATTCATTATTGTACTTCTAATTTTTACCTATATATAATTGCATACTCGCAAGTATATTACTATATACAGATCATTTAAGCTTATATATATAAATAATAATTGATAAGATTTAGAATTTGACAATTATGCAAAAAACTCTTTTCAAAAATTGATAATTATGGAAAAAAAAAATCTTTTACAACCTATACACTAATTACTACTAAGAAGGGTTTGATATCATGGAAAAAAACAAAAAAAAAATCATCTTATTTAACAAAATTTAGATTAACTATCGGACTCGTAGTTCATATCTTAAGTTGCAACCGTGAGTATATCCTAAATTAATTTTGAGCTTTATTTCTGATAAATTTTGAATGTCTGAGTATTTCTGACAAATTTAAATTGACTTGAAAATCTTATTTATTTCTGACAAACATATTAAGATTAATGATCATACTAAAAATAAAGAAACAAGTGTAAAATTAAAAACTTTTTAAAAAATTCATTATAATAAAACACATATGACATTAATGATTCTAATAAAAACAGTTTGAGAAAATATGTTAAAGATAATTGTGATGAGAAAAATGAAGAAACAAAAGTAAAATTAACTGTTTCAACAAAAAATATTATTAAAACATATTAAGATTAATGATCATAACAGAAATAACAAAACATGTGTAACATTAAAGTTTCTAAATAAATTATACAAGGAAACATGTTAAAATTGACGATCACAACAGGAAAAAAAAAAGAAACAGCTTTAATAAAAATCATTGTAAGAAAATTAAAATTAATTATTATAACAAAAACAAATAAACACATGTAAAATTAATAATTATAACAAAAATCATTATAAGGAAATGTGTTAAACAATCATAACAAAAATGAAGAAACACATGTAAAATTAATGGTTTCAACAGAAATTATTGTTAAATATATTAAAATTAACGGTCACAATAGAAATAAAGAAACACGTGTAACATTAATGTTTCTAAAAAAATTATACAATGAAACATGTTAAAATTAATGATCACAACAAAAGAAAAAAAAATGTAAAGTTAACAAATTTAATAAAAATCATTGTAAGGAAATTAAAATTAATTATTATAATAAAAACAAAGAAACACGTGTAAAATTAACAGTTTTAATAAAAATCATTATAAGAAAACATGTTAAAATTAATGATCATAAAAATAAAGAAACACGTGTAAAATTAACATTAACGGTTTTTAACAAACAGAAAAAGTTGAAAGAAAACAAATTAAAACTATCATGACAAAATGAAGAAACAATATAAAATTAATGATTCTAACAAAAATGTTATTAGAAAACATATTATAATTAATAGTTATAAGATCATAATTTTGTTAATACAATAACTTCTTATACAAAAACATGTAATATTAATGGTTCTAACAAAAACAGTATGAGAAAATATATTAAAATTAACTATCACAAGAAAAATTAAGAAACACGTGTAAAATTAATAGTTTTAATAAAAAATTATTGTTAAAAAACATATTAAAATTAACGGTCACAACAAAAACAAAGAAACACGTTTAACATTAATGTTTCGAAAAGAATTATACAAGGAAACAATCACAACAAGAAAAAAAAATGTAAAATTAATAGCTTCAATAAAAATCAATGCAAGGAAATTAAAATTAATGATTATAAAAAACAAAGAAACATGTGTCATATATATTAATGATTCTAACAAAAATAAAGAAACACGTGTAAAATTAACAGTATTAACAAAAAAAAAGTTGAAAGAAAAAAAATTAAAACCAATAATCATAACAAAAATGAAGAAATACATGTAAAATTAATGATTCTAACAAAAATATTATTAAAAAACATATTATAATTAATAGTTATAACATAAATAAATAAAAACACATGTAAAATAAGATCATAATTTTGTTAATACAATAATTTCTTACACAAACATTGTAATATTAATGGTTCTAATAAAAATTGTATATGGAATCATGTTAAGATTAATTGTCATAATAATAATAATAAAAATGAATGTAAAATTAATATTTTTAACAATAATTGTTTTTTTTAATACATTAAAATTAACAGTGATAACAGAAATAAAATATAAAAAAAACATTAGTAACCTTAATGGTTCAAACAAAAATTATAAAAAATAACATGTTAAAATTAACGGTAAAAAAAAAAAAACATGTGTAAAACTAATAATTTTAACAAACATTATCTTCCTTTCATATATAGTCTTAGGTGAAATCATTGTGAGATTCGGATACACTAACCAAATTGGAAAGAACAAATATGAACTAAATCGATCTAATGATGAATATTTACCACATGCGAATGGATCCATCACAAGCCAAACATATCATGTCCATGTGATATTATGCAAATCCAAATTAATTCATAGCTAGGCAAATATATCATAAACTACAATATGCAAAAAGACCATTTAGTACTATATGCTATGTAGATGCAATTAAATTTTCCTCTAGTTTCATTATGTGTTCATTTTATTCTAATTAAAATCCATTTTGTGGTTATGCATAATGATGTTTTGAGACAAAATTAATTGTAAAATTTTACATTTAATTTCTTTTTTGATGAAAGAAAAATAAAAAAATGTAATATATTTACCTCTTGCCTGAGAGAAGTTTTCGTCCAAATTCCCTTTGGTGCCTAAACAGCAATTAATCAAATATCACATATAAATTGTTAGATCATATATACATGATTAAATTGGAAATCAAATCATACCGTTTGAAATTTGAGAGATGTATAAGAAAAGGGTCCTTAACAATGAAGGTGATATGGATTTAATCGAGAATAAATAAAAAATTCTGAAAACAACACAAGAAGGTGAAACAAATTATAAATCAATTTGCTTCTCTATATATACCAAGATCACAGCAACTTGCATGCAGCTCTCTATCTTCTTCTCCTTCTCCCTCTCCCCCTCTCCCCCTTCTCCAGGCAGTTCATACCCAGCCACTTCACTTTTCTTTTCTTTTATTTATTTTGTTTGGTTGTTTCCTGTCTTTGGAAAGTAAATGAATTTACTGACAAAAATATATATATAAAAAAAAAACTGCCAAATAGTGGCAACATTTGTAACACAAACCTAGAGGTATCTTTGCTTTTTGGCCTCTGACTTTTTTTTTTTTTTTGCTGTTGGCAATATCTAGGCAAATGGGGCAATAATAAATGCAGGAGGATTGTATTTTCCATATTTGTTTTTCTACATTCAATTCCTTAGAGTTGTTTTTCCCTTGTAAAGAAGGATGAAGGTAGAGACCAACCGTGATTTCTCTATTACTTCCATGTTATTTCCTTTTACTTACAATCACCTCTTAGTACTCGTGTTTTTAGAGTGCAATCCTATCCTAGTTTCTACTCTCTCTTTTCTTCTAATTAAGCTTAAACAACATTTAATTTATTCTCAAAGTAAACGAAAATTAATAACACTACGAGAAAACTTAGAACTAATTATAGTGTAAATTGTATTTGTGATGGCATTAATTTAAAATAATAAGAGTTTTATATAATCGTCTATGTATGTATGAATGCAAAAGGTGGTTCTTTTATCTATGATGTTGAACCCTTCACATTATAGTCGAACAAAATAACCTTATATCAACAAATATAAAATTATTCAGATTTAGTTAAATATATTAGTAAATAGTATGTCTTTATATTATTAAATAATATGTCAATATAACTGAAGATTCTAGATAGTTAAATAAAGATTTACTGTAAATATATTACGTGGATAGAGATTTAGTTAAGACTACCATGGCAACAATATGAAACCATGATTTTCTATCCAAGGCATGGTTCTATGGGGTGGGCTTGCTTCATTGGCCCTATCCCTAAATCAGGCTCTAAAATTGTTATTTGAGTCAATCTTGTTGTTTTTCTTTAATTTTTATGGATTTCTTGTTTAATTTTAGATTTTATATTATTTTTCTTTTCATTTAAGAATTCTAATTTTATTACATGGTAAAAGTTAATTTCTGATCTATTTAAAAAATTATAAATCTAGTAAATAAATTTAAAATTTAGCGAAATGGTGGTGGCATTGCTAGAGTTGGTGACTGGAAGTAAATGATACTTTTCATTGTCATTGACGAGGGCAAAACCACTAGAGTTTTTCATGCAAGTGACGAAATATATAGTTAAATTGTGCTTCGAGCCTGGCTTTTATTACTACTGAATGCGTATTCTGTAGACAAAAGGGACCAAAATGGAGACTTGTGTATTATGGGAGGCTCAAAAGGAAACTTGAACACGGGCCAAAATCCAGTTCCTTATTTCTTGCTAAGGGAAACCATGCGTCCATGGAAAAATAAAATTTATATGTAAATTTTAATATATATATATAAAATCGAAGCTTATGATATGAGCTTTTAATTAGTTTAAGTAGAAATAAATTACAATAAATATATTCTAAGACATCATAATTCAAAGTTTTTCATTAAAAATTTTCTTATATTTTCTCTTTTTTTCAAATTGATATCAATTTTTTAATTATATTTTTATCTATATGTATGTTGATTTTCTAATACATGGAAAAATATTATTGGTTAAAATTAACACATAAGCAAGCCAAGTGTCTTATTATTGGTAGAAAAGTTTAGAATTACACATGTTTTACTATTACATATTGATGATTTATATTTTATTATATAGCAAACAAAAAAAAAATCAACCAATTTAATAGAAATTGAATGCTTAAAGAAAATAACCATGTCTTAATTCAATTGCTTTTAGACACTAGAAAAAATTGGAAAGGATGGAAAATATTAATGTATAGTATTTTTTAAAAGTTTTTTTATTTGAAAATAAATTAAAATATATTTTTTTATTTTTTCCACTAAACGTTAAAATTATTGAAAAATATTAAAAAAACACCAATTTAATATTATTTTTTTTTAAGATAAATACTCACTCCCATACAACTACTTGAAGTAACCCAAGTTCTATTTGTATCACTGCACTGGGCAAAGGGTCCAAAACCCCAAACCTAAAGTCTGGTAGGGCAGAGAATACCATACAACCTGAAACTTTTTTTTGCTTTTTATACGAAAGTCGAAATGAGATAAATAAAATCAAGTTTCATTTACATACAAAGACCAGAAGCATAGGGAGGGGGGGCGCTAATCTTTTGTTTTAAATATTTATACTGGAACAGAGTTCTCCTCAGGAGTGGACAAGTACGAATCTGAAAGGTGAGTTTTTGAGCCTAGAGACTGGAGAGCTCTAGTGACTTCAAGCATTGATGGTCGTTTCTCCGGTAGCACAGAAGTGCAATAGATGGCAATATCTAGGGCTGCTAGCATCTCTTGTTGGGAAGAGTTTGATATCTTAGAGTCGAGAACTTGGACTGCTCCATTAGCGATGTTGATTTTCCTTCGCACCCACTTCACAATGTCAACTGATTCTGCTTGATCAGCTTGTCGGCCTGCTATCAGCTCTAGTAGCACCACACCAAAGCTGTAAACATCCATTTGCTCGGTTGCTTTCTTCGTGTATCCACATTCTGCAATCAATGAATGGTGAGAGAACGATTCGAAGAACACTGGCAATGTGATTCTGTGATGCGGGGTTATAAACTCCGAAAGAACAATCTGATTTTTGCAAATGCAAAATACTAACTATGAGTTAAAGAATCATACCAGGAGCATTGTAGCAAGAGTACGCAGATTCTGAAGCAATTGTTGTTTGGAATGCAGCTTCTCCCACAATTCGGTCGAGAGCAAAATCCGTGAGCTTTGGTTCAAAATCCGCATCCAGAAGGATATTCGTGGACTTAACATTTCTGTGAAGTAAATGTGGGACATAATGTTTGTGAAGGTATGCCAATCCTTGAGCAACCCCAATGGCAATCTTCAACCTATCACTCCATTGCAACAGAAAGTCTGCTCTGCTAATTAAATCCCCTAAGCTCCCCTTTTGCAAGTACTCATAGATTAGAAAGATTGATTCCTCTGAATGACAAAATCCAAGAACTTTAATGATGTTCTTATGCCTGATCTTGGCTAATGTCTTCACCTCAGCCTTTAATGCTTTTGAAGATTGGTTCCCGATATTGACTAGCTTTTTTACAGCAACCAGTTCACCACTTGGTAAACTTATAATGTACACTCTACCAAAAGCTCCACCACTTCCAACAGCACTTTTCTCATCCATCCCAACGACTAAATCATGCTCTGTGACTCTGAGAGGGTAGAAAAACACCGAATGCCAACCACCCATTTCAGATTTCCATTTAGTGGATCGATGGAACACGAAAAACCCAGCAGCAACAAGCAAAATTCCCAAGCCAAATGCTATAGATAAAAGGGCACATGCTAATGCACTAAGACCAACAGGATTATGATGTCTTGGCAGATCAACCGAACAAGAATTGGGCAATCCTGGGCCACAAAGGCCAGGATTTCCTTCCAAGAATGAAGCAGGGAGTCCAGAGACTAGATCATGAGGGACTTCTCCGGATAGTTGATTAAAGGATACATTGAAGAGTGCAAGCTTCAAATTTTGAAGCCCTTGAGGGATTGAACCAGTGAGATTGTTATCAGAAAGATCAAGGTAAGTCAGCACTGGTAAATCGGCAAGGGATGGAGGGATTTCCCCACTAAGACTATTGTCTGCCAAAGACAAGGAGACCAGTTTCCTGCACTTTTTCATCTTTGGAATTTGGCCAGAAAGAGAATTGTGGGATAGGTTTATGATACTCATAACAGGAGAATCACAAAAATTTGGAGGTAATTCACCATAGAGACCATTAAGAGATGCAGAGAATCTATACAAGCTCTTAACCAAACCAAGACCATGGGGGATTTTTCCTGTGAAGCTGTTGTTATCTATCTGTACTTGCTCCAATTGAGTTGCCATTGACATTGAATCTGGTATTGCACCAGAAAATCTGTTATTTTCAGCTCTAACGAGCTTTATTTTGCTTAGTGACAACAACCCAGCTGGGAAATCACCAGAAAACTCGTTGTTTTGAACTTGAAACCTCTCAAGATTAGAGCATTCACCAATGGAGTTTGGTATCGAACCATTGAAGAAATTAGTGTGGAGACCAAGGTTTTTAAGGCCTAGTGCTCTGCATATATCATTTGGAAATGACCCTGAAAGCTTGTTTTGAGAAACATCAAAAGACACTAGGTTCTTAAGAGAAGACACTAGTGTTTGAGGAATCATACCACTTAGATTGTTCTGTGAGAGGTCCAAAATGGTTAAACTTTGCAAACCCACAAAAGAATCAGGAATTTGACCATAAAAACCAGAACTTTGCAACAAAAGCTGCTCAAGCTTCCCAAGTTTCCCAATCTCACTAGGAACATCACTCATCAAGTGCACATTCTGAGACAGATCAAGAACAACAAGCTCAGTGAGATTCACAAATACAGAAGGAACACTACCTGAAAGCAAGTTGCTTCCCAAGTTGAGTACTTGCAACTTCACCAATAAGCCAAAGCTTTCTGGAATCCTTCCCTCAATATGGTTCTTGCTAAGATCAAAAACTCTCAAAGAATGAAACTGGGAAATCTGATCTGGGATAGGACCCCAAATGAGATTGTTACTAAGATTCAAACTCTCCAAAGAACTACACTGAGAAAGGTGTAAAGGTATAGGCTGGTTAAAAAAATTGTCAGCAAGATTGAGAAAAGCCAAATTGGCTAGCTCACAAATTGAAGAAGAGATTTCACCAGAAAGATTCAAACCTTGAAGGTTGAGAGAAGTTAGAGTGAGTGGAGGTGAAGTAGTGCAGGTGATTCCAGTCCAGTTACAGTAATAGACAGTTGAGTTGCTGGACCAGCTTGAAAGAGTGTTCTTGGGGTCTTGAATGGAGCCTTTGAAAGAAAGGAGGACATCTGCTTCAGTTGAAGAAGCTGAACTAAACATGAAGAATGTGAGGCCAAGGCAGAGAACAAAAGTGCATGTGTAGGTGGTGGCCATTGGAGGAGACTCGGAGAAAGCTCTGGTTGTGATCTTTTCAATGTTTTCTATTTATCAGTTAAGTAAAGACTCTTGAGCGAGTGAGAATTACTTCGACAAATGGATTGCCAGATGTTGATGGGTTAGGAAGGGAAGGGTATATATACATGAACAGAGAAGTCATTGTAAATGTAATTTTTTTTTTTTGGGTTAAAGTAAGAACAAACAGTGATTCAGATTTTAAAGAATATTAAACAGAGAGGTTTCTGCGGTTACCCTTTTTAGGGTTTTAGGTAGGGTTTGCTTTAAATTAAATTAGAACTGTTCGTTGGTCAGTATTTTTGGAACGGGTTTTTGCCACCAAAACAAATCTCTTTCTGCGTGGACAAACCAATGCGGTAGTTCGATGTCGAACACTCCTACTTTTTATTGATTTTTTGAATTCAAGTTTTAAAATCATATTTTATTTTTGTAAATGTATTAAATATACCAAGTTAATATAAAATCTATCTGTAAGATGGTTTGAAAAATAAATAATCTTTATTAACATATCAACCTAATGTGTTAGATCGGTCGATGGTTAACAATATTTTTGTATTAGTGTTTTAAATTCAGATTTTAAAATTATAATTTATTTTTGTAAATGTATTAAATATACTAAGTTGAGATAAGATTTAATTTTAAAGCCATTTGAGAAAATAAATAATCTTGATTAATATAAATTAGGTTTATTTTATTTATATGCGCCCCACACAAACAATATTATAAATTATTGAATGTTTGTTTGAGAGTTTTAAAGCGGTAGAATTTGTTTTTAAAATAATTTTTTGTTTTAAAATATATTAAAATAATATTTTATTTATTTATTTTAATATCAACACATCAAAATAATCTAAAAATATTAAAAATAATTTGATAACAACCATCTACTTCAAGTCAATTACTCCTAAATTGTCTATATGGTTGGAGCAGGAAGTGACTTTAGAAGAGATCAAGCAAGCGGTATGGAGTTGTGATGGCTCGAAAGTTGTAGGGTCAAATTAATGATTTCACTTTTGCTTTTTATAAAAAAAAATAAAAAATCATGGACATTTATAAGGTCTAGTGTTTTGATGTTAATAAATGAATTTTCAAAACTAAAAACCCCCTAAAGGAATCAATTCTGCATATGTGGATTTATTTAAAAACTGCAAACAACCAAAATATTTCTCTGACTACAAGCCTATAAGTTGAATTAATGGCTTATATAAAATTATTGTTAAAGTGTTGTCAGCCAAGCTTAAGGTAGTTATGTCTGATGTTATCATCTTCAATCAAACAACATTTAATTAGGTAGGAATATTCTTGATGGGTTTATGATACCCAGTGAATTTGTTCATGGCCTGAAGAGAAGTGGCAGGCATGGATCCATGCATCTTCAAAGTTGATTTTCATAAGGTGTTTGACAATATTTACTAGGAGTATCTACAGGAAGTTATGACTTATTTAGGATTTGGGTCCAAATAGAGGTTATTGATCAAAGCATGTTTGTCTCAGTCCCAATTACTTACAATCCTGATTAATGGCTCTCCTGGAAAGGAATTCGGTACCAAACGAGATTTGAAACAAGGTGATCCTCTTTATTCTTTATTATTTGACTTAGATGTTGAAGGTTTGTTAATTAGTCTTATTTCAGAGAACTTCGACCATTGCATATTTTAGAGGCATTGAGTATAGTCATGAAGATTATATCAGTCACCTGCAGTATACAAATGATACTCTAATCTTCATTCCCACCCACTTTCATTTTTATTGCATGTAAAGCGGATTTTAAGGACTTGGAAGCTTGTCATTTCAAAGATTTGAAAATGACTGAGTTGTGGAAAGGAAGAGTGCTTAGTTTGGCGAGTAGAGTTTGTCTAATAAAGACCATTTTATCTTTCTTGCATATATACTCTATGTCCATCTTTCTCATGCCAAATGGAGCAATAAGACTGATTAATTCAATTCAAAATTAAAAAGATTTCTATAGAGTGGTTCCTCGGATACTAGAAAAATAAGCAAAGTTTCTTGGAGTCAAATGGTAAGGAAAAGGCTCTGGTGGTCTAGGCTTCGGCTCTTTACAAGGCAAGAATAAGGCTCTTTTGTTTAGATGGTTGTGAAGGCTTCAGGATCAGAATTCAGATGGGTGGCTGGAGTTGGTTATTAAAAAATGGAGTCCATGTGTTAAGAATAGTCTTCTAGTTTTCGCCTCTTTCTTATCAAATATATAGCAAGGTATTTACTCAACTATTAATTGCAATGATGAATTCCAACTTACAATGAAGAGTGTTGTTCGGTTTAAAGTTGGGAACGAGAGGAGTATATATTTTTTATCAGATCAATGGCTTCATCAATGTATTCTGAAAGAAAAATATCCTCAGTTATATTATTTATCAACTAATCAAGGCTCAACAGTTGTCGATGTTCTTAGTAATGCTTGTCGTAGCACAATTCTCAGTTGGATTATAAATCTGTGAGATTTTGAGTTTCTCATCCTAGGTCATCTCATGGCTGATCTTGAAGGGATAAAATCTTGAAGGGATAGTCTTGACTTGTAATAATGTTGATGATGTTCGACACATGGTGGCTCTCAAGCTAGATAAAATCAAGTTTCTTATATAATTCTATTTTTTATTATAAAATAAAAGTAAAATCTGGATGAAATGATTATCAAACATGAATAAAAAAACTTAATTAAAAGATAAAATTAATATAAAAATTAATTGCGATGCAAAATTGAATAAACAAGAATTTTTTAGCTTATCCCTTGTTGTTAGCAATAACATTAAAAAAACAAAATAACAGCGTTAAGAAGAAGAAGAAGAAGAAGAAGAAGAATAAACTGATAGAGAAATTTTGGTGTAGGGTGATGGTCTAGTTACAGTTTTGCATGGATTTTGACGGGTTTTTACTGATACACCAGAAAGATCACCCGGTCTTATCGCTGAATTCGTGAGGTCATGTCATGGAGATGGAGTTGTCCAATTAATTTGTTTTCTTCAAATGTTGAAGAAGATCTATCTGAATTCACGAGGTCATGTCATGGAGATGGAGCTGTCCAATTGATTTGTTTTCTTCAAATGTTGAAGAAGATCTATCTGAATTTCTTTTATTTTTATTAAAAATTTTCAGTATCCATAAGGGCCATCTTTGACTGGCAGAGAATCTAATCAAAGATCGGTCCCAGCACAGGCGAATACGTGACGATTGATGAAGTTAGGATGGTTCTATAAATCCCTAAAAAATTTCTCAACTTTCCTGCAAGTACTTCAAGCATCTTCCTTCTTCACGTGATGAACAGTGAAAACATTGGTATCTTTCGATGCATACCAAAATTTTTATTTTCAGTTTCTTCTCAAACTTATCACGTAACTGTGCGTAGGGGAAACGAGACACACTCTTAAATTCGAGTTCATGTCCTTGTCACTTAACCTTTTTTTATATTATTTCTTGGAGAGTCGATAGGATTCTTCGTTTTTTTTTAAAAAAAAAAGGGACTCTAGGCCATATTAAATCAAAGGAAGACTTGTTTTTTCTGCTAATTCATTGTTAAGCGACCATCACTGGATGCTTTATAATTAGATAATTGTAATTAAGTGAGTTTGCTCTCAACATTTTCATCTCTAGTACAAATCCATTGACAGGATACATGAAAGAGATTTTTTTTTCCTTTAAAAAAAAAGAGAGATTTTTTTATAAAAATATATATGGGTTCAATAATTATGTAATGGCATGACTCAGTCAATAATCCTAAGATATTTTGACCATCGATGGCTAATTATTTAAACTAAAACTAGCATTCAATGGCAT
>Ga0325402_1004013_pt1 | contig 13494 bp, 10 predicted proteins | sample PopdelMetagenome_22_FD_207212 | JGI IMG/M metagenome (GOLD analysis project Ga0325402, IMG submission 207212) | Populus deltoides microbial communities from Bellville, Georgia, United States - Xylem-PdKOR-R3 | ecosystem: Host-associated > Plants > Phyllosphere > Stem > Wood/Secondary xylem... | reverse complement strand
TATCTGGTATGGTGGACCAGTGGTCCACACAGACTGCTAGCTCAAATATCTCCTTCGTTTTCACAAACAAATACAAAACTATGGATGCATTGTTGAATGTATGACCAGTATCTGTTAAACAAAAGTGGGATAAAAATCTAGTGATGTAATAAGATTAAAAAACTATATAGGGTTTTTAATCATATTTTATGCACACACCAATCCACTTGATAATATCATTGTACAGGAGGATTTATCTAGTTATAATTTTTTTTTTTTATAAACGTGGGTATTCGAGCTAGTTTGCGTGTATCTTGATTAATTCTATGGATCCTAAAATTAACAATTATTTAAATTTTTAATAATTTTAAGATTTATAAAACCCAAACTGATAAGCGCTAGAAAATAAATCTAGAATGTTACGATAAACTATACCCTCAGGACTAACTCACGGTTATAATTTGGGACGAATAGTTGATGCTATACCAAATGGAAAAAAGGATTTTAACCAAACGTAAATTCAAGAGAAAAATCTTCTATTATCCTCTGAGTTTCTTCTGTTGCTTTTTCTGCGTGTCTATATACACTCCTCGAGTTTTATTTATTTGCTGATTTATTTTGTTTCTGTACTGTGTTAGTGATTTTGTTACCAATAATTTATACATAAATTCATGACACGGTGTCCCAAAAATGAAAGTGCAAGTGAGGGGATTCTATAAATATGAGAACTCGTACACAAAAGCAAATAGAAGAGTCCAAACCCTATGGAACAAAAGGCGTGGCCATTTTTAGTACATGAAAAATCAACCAGGCCACCTATAACTGTTGCCACCTTACCACACACTGCTTAAATTACCTGACCCCACCATTCTTCTCGTTACATTGTATCAGATTATTAAGCCCTCCACTTCATCTTTTCCTTCCTTGTCTCCTCTGATGCTTTCTTTTGCCTTTTGCCCTTTAGAGATCACAGAGAGAGTCAAACCCACATTCTTAAGGTTTATTTATCATTATTTAGTGTTAGCTTCTATGTTTGTGTTTTCAATTTTTCATTACAACAGTAATCAATAGTTTATTAGCTTCTTTTCTATCATTCGATGAGTGTTTCTTGTTGATATTGATGGATTGCTATTTTGTTAGTGCCACCAATCGGATTCTCTTTTGATTAAAGAATTACTATTTTTTCTTAACAAGAACCCCCGATTGACTATTCTTAATTGTTTCTTACGTGCTGTTCTAACAAGAACCGCATCATTAGATTAGTTTAATGTTTCACATGCTTAATGTTATTATATTAATCTTTAGTATCCACTCCAGGAAAGCCAAGATCATTATTTTCATCAAGAACTTTTTTTTTTCTTTTGTGTTTTCAATTTTACCATTTCTTTTTGGCTTCTGTGTAAAGAAAAAAAAAACATGATTGAGGCTATGGTGGTGCCACGTAACTCAAATGGAATAAAGCGGGAAGATAAGGAGGAAAAAGAGCCAAAGAGGGAGCCTTGACCTGGTGGCTTAAAAAGAGAGAGAATATAATAGTTGTTTTTAATCAAGTGCTACTGTGAGGAGTGAAGTAGGGCATGAGAGAGAAAGAGAGAAGTGTGTGTTTTTTTTTCTTCCTGTTTTCTTTTTTATTTTGTTGAAACATGGTGTTGTTCTTTTGTGGAGCGGTTTTGTTTGTTTTTATTTTTTGAGTTGTGGGGAAAAAATGAAGGACTTTATGAGGCAGTCGTTTTTAGTTGTAATAACTGAAGTCTTCTTGTGTTGTGTGGTTCTCTTTTCAGGTTGGTCTAGCAGGATCTGAAAGATCCATTCTTGGTGCTACAACAGGTACTTATCCGCGCGCTCCCTTCTAAAAGGGCGTATATAATATTATTGTGGGCGGGCTTTTGTTGGTTCTTATGCATGTGTTGCTTCTTCTTCTTTTTTATTTTTTCATGAAACCTTTAGGTACTGGTGTTTGAAATTCTATATTGAAAAGGGTGTTAAAAATTTCTCTTTTTCTGGATATTCTAGTACTTGTCTCTGATTTTTTGTGGTGCTGGTGCTTGTATTGTTTTTGTGTGGGAAGGTTCCTGTGTGAGGACATGGTTATATAATTCTGGTGGATGAAAAAGGGAAAAAAAATGCGTGTTGTATAATAGATGTGTTGATTTTTTTCCCTACTCTTTAAGATTTTCTTATTTTTTTTCATTGGTTTATTGATGTAGGTGGTTGCTGTTTGTCTCATGAGAAGTTTGCTTGCTAAGACTTAAGAAAGAGTTCATCTTATTTGCTTCAGTGACCACTGCCTAGCAAGGGTTGGTTGATCAGAAACTGGGTTCTTTTAGCTATTTCTTTGAAATGAGGTATTGCTGAAGATGGTAATGGTGGGAGTTAGAGAGTGTGGTAGAAGCAGGCGAATTCCTCCATTTCTTGGATGTGTTTGTTCTGGCTTGCATGCAGCCCTAGGGGGATAGCGATGGAGGGCTCATCTGAGTCTGCTTGGCAGAAGTCTGATAGTCATAGGGAATTTAATACTTCAGTGGTTTCCAACAGGAATCTGAGATCTACATCTCACAATTCTGGGTTTAGAAAGGAGAGGGCTGATAGGGTTGTTCTGGCGCGTCAAAACCTTAAAAACCAGGCCGGTACTTTATCTGGGGTTTGTGAGGATGAAGCTGCAGTTGACCGTTTTATGCAAACCATAGAATGGAACGATGTTAGCTTGAGGCACTGGTTGGACAAACCACAACGGTCTGTTAATGAATTTGAATGTTTGCACATATTTAGGCAAGTAGTCGAAGTTGTAAATGTGGCACATTCACAAGGAATTGTTGTTCACAATGTCCGGCCTTCTTGCTTTGTTTTGTCGTCGTTTAACCATGTCTCCTTCATTGAGTCCGCGTCTTGCTCAGATTCCGGGTCTGATTCTTTGGATGATGGATTGAACAGCGAAACTATGGAGGTTAAAAATTCTTCTTCTTCTTTGCCCCATGACATGTGCCAGCAAAGAAGTAGGTTACAAAGTGAAGATTTTCTACCTGCATCTACTCCAACAAATACTTTATCGGACGCCAGTTGCGTGCAGTCGAGCTTGGTTTATGCAGCAGATGTACCATTAGTGGAAGAAACAGAACATAAAGTCCATGATATGAGGAATGTTGAACATGAAGAAGAAAGGAAACAACCATTTCCAATGAAGCAAATATTGCTTATGGAGTCCTGTTGGTATACCTGTCCTGAAGAGGATGCTGGTTCACCAAGCTCTTGCGCTTCAGACATCTACCGATTGGGAGTTCTTCTTTTCGAGGTTCGTTATGATAATGCTGCATTTATGAATCAAAATTAGGGTGGAATAAAAAGTCATTTCCTGTATCTGTTTTGCACTTTTGACTTCAATTTCAAGCATGAAGTTCTTCATTATCTAAATGGCCTGTAATGATGTGTTAGAGCTTCTGCTGTTTACTGTCTACATTGATGTGATATAGTTCTACTTGTGAACAGTTGTTCTGCCCATTCACTTCAAGTGAAGACAAAAGCAGAACTATGTCTAGTCTCAGACATCGAGTTCTTCCTCCTCAACTGCTGCTCAAGTGGCCAAAAGAAGCTTCATTTTGCTTATGGTTACTGCACCCTGAGCCAAGTAGTCGGCCAAAAATAGGGTGACTATTAATTTCTGCACCTTTGTTTTCTTTTTTCACTTCATGGTAGCATCTGCCTTAATATGTGGGTGTGTGGGTGTGTGGTGGGGTGGGAGGGGGGGGGGATTTTTCAAACCCTTCGAACTAGTACCTCGTTTGCTTATGGTTATTAAACTGTGAGCCAAGTACCTTGTTTACATTTCATTCAATTTATGTTCAATCAAATTTTTGTGGTCTTATGCTTTTGTATTATGTAACAGTGAATTGCTGCAAAGCGACTTTCTTAATGAACCAATAAACAATTTGGAAGAGCTTGAAGCAGCAACACAACTTAGAGAGAGAATAGAGGAGCAGGAATTGTTGCTGGAATTCCTTTTACTAATACAACAAAGAAAACAGGATGCAGCTGATAAGTTGCAAGATACTATTTCTCTTCTATGTTCTGATATTGAAGAAGTTACAAAGCATCAAGTGTTTCTTAAGAAAAAGGGAGACACATGTAAAGAAAGAGGAGAGGGTGATCATTTAACATCAAATATCCCTGCACTGAATGTTGTTGACATTGATGATTCTTCTAGCTTGGGTTCCAGAAAACGATTTTGCCCAGGCCTTGAGATTCACAACGTAGAGAAATGTGATGATAATCTAGATGGAAGTCAGAACTCAGATACATTTGTAGAATCACAGGAAAGTCCTCTTTTTAGAAGTTCACGATTAATGAAGAACTTTAAGAAATTAGAGTCCGCATATTTTTTGACAAGATGCAGACCAGTAAGGCCACCAGGGAAACCATCATTTGCTAGAAATTTACCAGTAATTAGTGATGGGAGAATCTCTATTGTTGCTACTGAAAGAAGCTCCATAAATAGCATAGCACCAAAGCAGCAGTTTACTGAGGGTAGACGAAGTGGATGGATAAGTCCATTCCTTGAGGGTTTGTGCAAGTATCTATCTTTTAGCAAGTTAAAAGTGAAGGCTGACCTGAAGCAAGGGGATTTGTTGAACTCTTCAAACCTAGTCTGCTCTATTAGTTTTGATCGTGATGGAGAATTTTTTGCTACAGCTGGTGTAAATAAAAAGATAAAAGTATTTGAATGTGATACAATTATAAATGAAGCTCGTGATATCCACTATCCTGTTGTTGAAATGGTATGCAGGTCAAAGCTAAGCAGCATATGTTGGAACAGCTACATTAAAAGCCAACTTGCTTCGAGTAACTTTGAAGGTGTGGTGCAGGTAACGGCCCAAACCTTATATTTTATTAGCCTTTTGTTTTCATATCATTCATCGTAAATCAGTTGCTCAACATGTTCAGGTATGGGATGTTACAAGAAGTCAAGTAGTGACAGAAATGAGAGAGCATGAGAGGCGTGTGTGGTCTGTTGACTTTTCATCAGCAGATCCCACAATGCTGGCTAGTGGGAGTGATGATGGTTCCGTCAAGCTATGGAGTATCAATCAGGCAATGTTACTTTTGCATTTGGTGGATGTCAGCTTTGAAAATAAACGTACTAATGTTGTATGATTTTTTAGTGTGTAATTTAATCCTGGATAACTGATAAGTTATTCGTCTGACTCGGGTTGCTAATGCAGGGAGTAAGTATCGGTTCCATCAAAACAAAAGCCAACATCTGCTCTGTTCAGTTTCCCTTGGATTCTAGTTGTTCTATTGCTTTTGGTTCAGCAGATCACAGAATTTATTACTATGATCTCCGCAACTCCAAAGTTCCTCTCTGTACATTGATTGGACACAATAAAACTGTGAGTTATGTGAAGTTTGTAGATATGACCAATCTTGTTTCGGCATCAACGGACAACACACTGAAGCTCTGGGATTTGTCAATGGGCACATCTAGGGTTATTGATAGCCCCGTTCAATCCTTCACAGGCCACATGAATGCAAAGGTATGACCAATATTTTATGACCTTTCTGTAATGACTATTGGATGAAAATCAGCCTGATTCTGAGTAGTTGTTATTTTCCTGGTCTGTCACAGCTGGGATTAGTTTAAACTTGAACTAGAATCAGGTGCAGCCTATACAAACTCATCCTTTTGCTTGTAGTTTTTAATTTTCATTGGGCTATAGGATACTCGGACTTCAATTGTAATTATCAATTATCACGTGTTAACATAGGGGAGCCACTCTAAGTAGAATGTAATTAGTGTTTCAAAATCGTAATATTAGCATTGCTGAAGATGCAATCATTATCATATATTGTGTTGGTTTACAGCGAAAGCATAATTCAAATATTGTTGTGAGTCTACATGTGCCCTCCATCTTTTCATGAGGTTGCTTTAATTTTGAGCTACTTTGCCGATGACATGAAAGCTAAACAATTGATAAGCTCACTCTCCATTTTAATGTCAACGCTGACTTTACTATAGGATGGTCATTCCAAGTCATGAAATCACTGGTACTATATATGCTCCTACCCATGCATTGGCTGCTAGTCATCATCTTCCATTTAACAAATGTAAGGCTTTTAATAGGACAAGATGGGTAATTGAATCAGATTGTTTGTGTGGTTGGCAATAATGTTCTTCGGAGTCAAGTTGTGAAGAGGGGGCTGGGAAATGGTATGTTAACTTTTTTACTACATTGATAAAAAATTATTAAGGACTCGCAAAGAAGAAAACATTATGGAGTTGCCAGACATGAAGTTCTGTGCCTTCAAAAGTGATTTTCATTCAAAACATGTTTCACTTGGATGAAAAGTTGGCTTGTGATTTCCTTATAAAGTAGATGTTTCGGAGAATGCACTTAACCATCCGAAGGGTTTAATAAAAACTGCACAATTAATCTTCATGTAAGCTAGTTACATTGTTGGGAGAACAAAGGCTGCTATGCATTGCATCTGGGGGTTACTGGCAGTGGATGAGGTGAATCAAATTTATTCTAGCAATTAATAGAACGCTCTATCTTAATGTTTTTTTTTGTGTGTTTGTGTGTTGAACTACTGAAATTTGTTGAATTCCATCAGTTACACCAAAAGCTTCTGATAGTGATAGTCTCGAGGATATAAATTTGAATACAAAGTTCTAGAATAGTCTGTGTTTTACCTTTCATATTGTGTTCATGTTGAAATCAAGGATCGGGTGCTCAGAATAGTTATGACTGGTCATCATGTTAAACGTTAGAAAATGCCTACTAAAAAAATGAAATAATGAAGGAAACATTCAAGGACCTTTTTTCTGGCTTAGGTACTTCACCATGCACGTATATGCTAGAAGATTCACTGTTAAGTTGCTTCAATTTCTTAGTTTATTGTATGTTTGATGTACTTGTTACAATGATAGATGAATTTTTTTTGGTGGCCATGCTTGACACTTTTGCCTATGTGTGCTCATGCTGTAGAACTTCGTGGGTTTGTCTGTAGCAGATGGTTACATTGCAACTGGCTCGGAAACAAATGAGGTACTTCATATATCTTTTCATATATCTTCTCACTTCTTTAGTATTTAGAGGTTCCTCGCTTTTCTACAATGGATAAAATTGTGGTTTCGTTTTAGTTGCGAAACAATCTTAACTTTATCCCCTTGCTTTTATTATGATGGCATAACCATCCACTCGTGGTCTCTCTCTTCTTGTTTGACAAGCCTGGTTACTTGAGCTGCATTAGAACATAGTACCTCCTAAAGAAACCAATTTCTTCTTCAAATGTTTAGTTGCTTTTTCGATGGTTGGGTGAAGCTTTTCATGCATCTAACTAGGTTCTCTTAATAGATTTGTAGGCTTGAAAAAGTTATGGGCTGAAAACAAAAAAGAATTACCTTAATGGACACAAAAACACAACCAGCATCCGGAATATGAAACAATTGCATAAACCAACAGCCTCGTATTACAGCAGTACAAGCAACTCTCTCTCCTTTTCTTACCTTTAGCTTCATTTTGACTGTTGTTTACATTTTCCTTTGGCTATCATTTTCTTGGAATTCCAACTGCTGTTAGATATAATAGGCCCCGTACTCTCTCTCCACCTCTAAAGACTATAGCATCTGTTTCTTCTTCAGTTCAGTTTTCTGAACTATAATAGAAACAAGATATATGACTGATGTTGTTGGACTCTTTGTGTTGAGAAGGAAAGGAAATAAAAGAAAAGGAGGAAACATGAATAATTAATTTGTTGTCAGACATCACAATAGCCACTCTTTTCACTCACATCATGATATTGTACCTAGCATGTAAGCTGCTTTCTTTTCTATTTCTTGTTCTTTTTCTTTGTTTTTGTTTTTTTTGGTGGTTCTGGTTAGCGCCTTTTTTTTATTTATTACCTAATTTTGAACACGTATCAAAACTCAAGCAACTATGCTCGTGGAGTGACTTTTACAGTGCAAGTTATGGTACCATGCAAGTGTCATTCATCTAGTAAATCTAATGTTTTTTTTGTGGAATAGGTTTTTGTCTATCACAAAGCTTTCCCCATGCCGGTGTTGTCCTTCAAGTTTAACAACACAGACCCGCTTTCTGGCCATGAAATGGATGATACTGCACAATTTATTTCTTCTGTCTGTTGGCGTGGCCAGTCATCCACGTTGGTTGCTGCAAATTCTACTGGGAATATCAAAATTTTGGAGATGGTTTAAATTGGTTTATGCACCAGTTTTAGCTTCAAGGAGATTGTTTGGTTGCGAGGGAAAAGTGGAACGAGCACAGTGATCTTTCACAACAGGAAATTGTGTAGCTTATCTAGGGTTAATGGGCAGCCCGTATAGGAGGAACCTGATGGTTTTTTAGCGAAAACAATTTTTGGCATTAGTTCATAGCAGAAGCAGACAGCATTAAGAGAGATATTTGTCTTCTATATTATCCCATGCTTATAGTTGATCAAATGTATTTTTTTATGTATTTTTATAATGAGAATGGATGAAAACATGGCATCCTTCACCGTTTACTTAATGGGGGCAATCGACCAGCTCCAGGCTTGGATGCTTCCTCCTGCCACCTTTCGTCGCAGCTGCGATCCCCACAGGGAAAAGTTTGTGGCAGCATCATTTCCAACAGGTTTATCAAGGTACTTCCAAATTAAAGAAAAGTTATGGAATGCATGTAAAATGATGCAGATATTATAATTATTACCTGATAGGTTTTATTGAAATAAAACTACAGTTACTGTTGTTTGATTACCTGATTACTCTTCAGCGTGTGTTTGAAATCGCGTCCGAAGATGCTTTTAGCCTCAAACCCTTTTGTTTTTTTGTTCTAGGAGACAAGAACTCTGAAGACTGGCAATGCATGGAATGCATGCAACTACACACTGGTAGAATCGAAGGCTAATTATCCATGCTGATATTATAGAATTCACAAAAACCTTACCTGTCACGACCCATAATCCGTTCAAAAGCAAGTTATCTACGCCTATATTATATTGTATTGTGCTAACAAATCGTCACGCCACTCTACTTCCACGAGGAAACCAATAACAACATTTTGAACAAAAATTTAAACCAATAAATAGCATTGCCAAACAAACCCTAATGCCTGCATGCATCATAGCTTGGAATTATCAACAGCAAAAGAAAACTCCACTCCACTGCTAAAGAACAAACTTCTACACCCAATATGCACATTGCTTGTTTGTTTCAATAGGAAAGGGATCTCCCCCATTAATACAAGGCACTGAGCTTACTCCCAACGTGACAAAGGCCAAGACATGAAAGTTCAGGTTTGGCCCCCTACACTAGGTTGTAGCAAACTTGGTTGCGTCTCTTGTTTTTTCTACCACCTCCATGTTGGTTCACAACAATTTTGGTTAATTTGATGCTAACCGAAACTGGTTTGATCAATTTTCTTTAGTTAATGACTTAGGTTCTTGTCTTGCTATGTGCCGTGGGTTAGATTATTTTTTTCTAACATTAAAAATTTTTGTAAAAATGTTAGGAAGAAAAAAAAAAGATGATGACATATTGAACAATATATTTTTTTTAAAGAAAAATATTGAAATGACGATATATTGGCTTGATCCGAGCTAACCATAGTTAAGCTGTGAAACCCGCGTTCCTGGAGACTATGATAATCTTATAAAACCTAAATCGAAACAAAATTGAAAGTTCAATTCTAATCAATCAAATATTGAAGGCCGAAAACATTCAATTAAAGAAAAGAATTAAAAAAAAAAAGCTATATTTAAGCAAAAACAAAAATATCATGAATTGAGTATAGCATATTTATATTTAAGCAATTGATTTGATTTAATTCAAAACCAAATTTTCTTTTTAAAAAACTGAATTTAACAAAGAACAACAAATAAAAAGACCCGAGATAACCCGAATCATTTTCTAAATTAATGAAAAATCCTATAAAAAGAAAATAAGAAAAATAATAGAGCTCAATTTTCAATAAAATTAAATGTTGAAGGATAAAATTAAAAAAAAAAAACAAGTTTAAAAAAATAAAAAATAAACAAATAAACTCAGGTAAATATTCTAAACCTAATTGATTTTTTAAACTCATAACCTGCTAAATCATAGACCCGAACTCAATAAAAAAACCCAATTCAATACTAAAGAATAAAATCAGAAAAAAAAATTTAAAATTTTTACCAAAGTAAAAACAAAAACATAAAATGAGATGAAATCATAAAAAAAAATAATTTTAAAAATAATCTCAAATAAAAAAAATATAAACCAAATCTCTGATAGATTAGATTAAGAATATAAAATTGAAAATAAATTTTAATTTTATAACTTAATTAAAAAGGGAAATATTAATCGAAATAACAAGGAACAAATGCTGTTAAATTTTTAAAGGTTGGCTCGGAAATTGAGGATGATAGAAAGCACTCACTTGTCTGCATTCTATCAATAATTGAAATCATCATGAAAACATCCAAAACGATCACCATCAATAAATGTTTTCTATTCATACCACTAACTTGTCTGCAGTCTATCAATAATTGAAAAATACAAAAAATATTCAAACCATTTGCAAATAGACAGTATAATTATGTGTAATTTGGATCAGAAAGATGAAATAGAAGCACATCTCTTGATCTCTTCCATGCATAGCATCACATTCTCATGACAGAGCTGAAAAATGGTAGAGCAAATTCTGCTGTGGTAATTGAGTCTTCATATTGTTATCTTAAACATGAATATCCAAGATTCTACACTGTAGAGAATAAATTATCAAATTATTGGGAACCAAAAATTTTACTGTCATGAAAGAAATAGGAGAAAGAGAGGTTCTCCGGAAAATTTCCGAGACGTGTAGTATAACAGGTCTGAGAGAGTACAGGTTAAAGATTGAAAAACTAGATCCTGACCACCGCACCAAGTTTGTAATGAAAAACTTACCTACCTTAGATTCTAGCAAAGAATGAGGCCTTTGGTGCAACTTCAGCATCAAGGTTCTTTTCTCAAACAATTTTTTTATAAGCTGTTTTATGGCGCATGTAGAATGAAGATGAATCCTTTTCCACCTGCAAACAAGAGACTCTTGGGAAATCTATTTACATTGGTTTTGTTTAAGCGTTGTAAACAAAGCTACCCTAGATATGAGGCGTTTCAGTCTGCTAGCTCCAGGGCCTGGTTTAATATTGTCCAGGTTCCCGACCTCAGAACATTTGGGACTACCAGAGCACCATCCACCCGGAGTGAAGCTCCCATTCTTACGGTGAAGTAAATCCTTGTCAATCTTATCCAAGACAGGATCGTCTCCTTTGAATTTTCTGGCAAAGGCAGCACCACTCCCAATCATCTTGTTTGTGTCATTGATGGTGAGGGTGTGAGGATGCTGCTTGGGAGGATTGTCCCAAGCAATGTAGTGCAAGTCATGGCTGACTGCAGTTTGAGCAAACTCTGGTACATTGCATATTACTGTGTGAAAGTATCCTTCAGGTGAGGAAACAAAGTTTGTGTAATACATCAACAAGGTTCGTGGTAGATTATCCCAGCCCCAAATTAAGTATTCAACAAATGACCGTGTGAGAACCATCCATGCTGAACCTGCAGAAACAAGTGGAAATCATTTAAGTTCAGCTGAATGCAGTACAGCAGGTCTTCATAGTTGCTAACATTTTCAGTGTTTCAGTAGCAAAGTACATGTTGGAAGCCATTGAAATCTAACAATAACCAGAATTCAGGACTTTAGTTTTCAGCAAAGCAAAGGCTGCAATTGGAATCCTGTTCTGGATATTACAAAATAGTTGACTCAATTAAACACCATTGGTTTGTTATATTGAAAAAAAGAACATAACGATGCCTGCCTGTGAAAGAGATACCTCCAGCAGTTATCAAATAATCTCTTAACCCAACAGATTAAACTGTAGTTGTAATCAATGCACAAAGCTTTTAACTCTTTCAGTTTTTATAAATTACATGCAATTGAAGAATATAGAAAAGGGAACTTGTACAGCATGAAACTACAAACTAGTTAGTTACAGAATGCACTTTCATCTTCCACTTATTTCCAGTGGAAACCCAAAAGCAAGACAAATTTTAGCTTCCAGTTGAAAGTTGCAAATTGCATTTGCCATTAGACAGACTTAAACTCTATCAAAGAAACAGAGTTCACTGATAAATTCATTTACAAACTGAGTAAGCTCCAGCAGAATTGTTAAAATTTGCAGATTTCAACAATTCAAACCTAATTTGAATTTATTTATTCCTTTGCAGGAATTACACATCAACAATCAACCTTACCTGCAAGTGTCCGTGGAAAGAAAAGAAATCTTAATTCTGATACTAACCGGTGAATAATTTAAATGCTGTTGGCAAAGATCTCTGTGGCGTGGCCCCGTAAATATCTGCTTTAGCTGCCGAGTAAAGACCAGGGTCCACAATCAAAGGCATTGCTCGTTTCTCCCTAAACACCACATCAGATATCAGATCACTCACTGGAAACAGATTAAGATTGAGAGAGAGAGAGAGAGAGAGAGAGTGCTTACGCTTTCCAGCCCAGCTGACTTGTGTGCTCAATAAAGTTTAGATTTCGGTTTATAGTTGAAAATGTGTGAATAAGATCTGCATATTAAAAGCTAAATAATCAGAAAGATATTTCAACCATTCACTACAACCTTCCTCTATCCACTCAACCGCAAAAAAAAGAAAAGAAAAAAAAGAACAGAGTTTCATATACAATTAAAATCACAGACTAACCGTCTTGAGTAACAAGAGGATAATCAGAAGCACTGAGATTGATAAACCAATCCCAATCTTTGCTCCTTTTGAGAAGAATTGCACAAGCATGAAGCGTATTAGAAACCATGGAGGGTCCTCTATAGGTAACCATATTGGCTTTGCTGATCATATAAACATTTCCAACCTTTGAGAAAATCGGATGCTTTTCCACTCGCGATGCAAGCTCCAATCTTTCCTCTGCTGAGGACTCAAGGTCCAGATGAACAACATATTCGTTCCGGGGATGGTAAAGCGAATGAAGAGTTCTCCAGAGCTTTTCCAAATCACCTTTAGACCCAGAAACCAGATAAGCAAATCGAGGGATCTTGGAAGGGAGAGGAGGGGAAGGAGATAGGGAGACTTTTTTTTCAGCGTAACCTTGAGTTGTCTGGTTGGTTCGAAATGGGAAAATGTTGAAGATTTGATTGATTGTATGCAGTGAAGAAACAAGACCCATGTTGAAACAAGTTGCTAAAAGGAATAGACATATGAGAGAGCTTATGACAAGAGGGAAACCCCATTTCTTCTCCACGTTTAGGGACCCCATTGAAAGACCTTATCATGGGTTCCGGTGAGTGATCTTCACATCCCAACTTGTGCTTGCTCACTCGACAAAAACAACAAATTGGTGTTGAACAATAAACAATATCCCCTTGTATACTACGATAGGGATTTTCCTCAAAAAATTCCGAACCCTGGACCTTGACCAGTATAAGCTGCCAGATCAACAAACAACAACAGAGCAAACCATGAGAATCACCTTGTCGCTTGCGTAA
>Ga0325402_1004011_pt1 | contig 13499 bp, 7 predicted proteins | sample PopdelMetagenome_22_FD_207212 | JGI IMG/M metagenome (GOLD analysis project Ga0325402, IMG submission 207212) | Populus deltoides microbial communities from Bellville, Georgia, United States - Xylem-PdKOR-R3 | ecosystem: Host-associated > Plants > Phyllosphere > Stem > Wood/Secondary xylem... | reverse complement strand
GGTTAGTTAGGCCCCGATTCTTTGATTTTCTACCTGTGTCCAGCTGCCCTCATTCGCACTTGATTTATGTTGAGAAAGACTTCAGAAAGCAACTGTTTTACAGTAGATTGAAGGCGGTGTTTAATATCTTCAGAAAGCAACTGTTTTACAGTAGATTGAAGGCGGTGTTTAATATTTTTTATTTTTTAAAATATATTTATGACATTAACATATTAATATAATTTAAAAAATATTAATTTAAAATAAAAAACATTCAAAAACTCCAGAGAAATTTAATTTTAGTTGGCAATTTTATTATTATTATTATTTTTTTTTTTGTGAAATCATGGTTTTTAAATCCTAAGGCACACCTCGGTTAATCCTTAATTATTAAGAAAATGAGAGATTATATTCTCTCGTGACACCTCCACTGGAGATTTTACCAGAAACAGAAATTGACGAAGATTACAGAGAAGAAACTCCATGGAAGGATAAGAACACGGGGATCGATTGTATACGAGTTGGGGCTACGGAGATTAATGGTGGCGAATCAATTAATAAAATGATTTGGCTGGACAGATTATTATGTCTTCTCGATATATATGTTTTTTACTCATATAAAATTAAATTTATAGGGACACTCCTTGTCTCCAATAAAATGAAATATTGCACGTAGAAATATTAAAAACTAATTTGATGAGTGATTTATCCTGATATTGTCTATCAATAAATAATTTATGATATAATCCTTTTTATGACGCTTAGTCCTATTTGTTGGCTACAAATAATTTTATTTTGAAAAGTGATTTTATTGAAAAATAAATTTATAGAAAGTAAATTATTTTTTAATATTTGATAATATGATGAAAAATAAATTAAAAAATATTTTTCAGTATTTGGTTATGTCATGAAAAAAGAGCTGAAAAATAAATTTTTAATATTTTTTTTCAAGTTTATTAAAATAATAAGAAACAAATCTTACAAATTAAAAAATTGAATAAGAATAACATGAAAAAAATATATAATTTCATAAATTATCTCAAATAAAATAAATAACAATCAAAATAATAGAAATCAAGTCTAACAGCTAAAAAGTTGAAAGATGATGAAATTAAAAAAAATATTTTCATAAATTATTTCAAATAAAATAAATAAAAATTAAAAAAATAAGGATCAAATTCGATAGATAAAATTTTTTAATTAAAAAAATAATAAGAAAAAAATAAATAACAATAATAAAAATAAGGATCAAAATTGATATAAAAATCAAATTTTAAGAGATGAAATTGAAAAAAAAAATTAAAATAAAATATATAACAATAAAAAATTTAAAAATCAAATTTATATAACCATCAAATAACATGATATTTTTAATTTTTTCACAACTTTTAAATCATCATATAATATTAGAAGTATTTAATAAACGGCAACAAAAACAAAGACAAATAGCTGCAATATTTGTCTATGCCATGTAGGGTGCATGGCATGTGTGTGTTTGTCTCACAAACACGTGCAGTCTGAAAATTGCACGCGTGCATATGTGACAACCCCAAATTTTGGTAACAAGATTCTCTCAATTGCATAAAAATATCCACGCATTTCTTCGTACTTGTTCCCCGTTTTGCATATTAAATTTTTCCGTTCACATGTATTTAGTTGAAATGAAGTATATATAAAATAGATATGTTTTTAAAATAATTTTTCATATTTTTAAAAACATATCTCAATTACCTTTTCTTTTTCCCTTGATCTAATATGCTGAAATAATAATTAAACGTTATCTAAAAAAAAAACTGTACAGTGTGAAAAAGAGCACAAAATCAACAAATGGGATAGGATCAAAATTAAGTCATGGGAGCACATGGCGCCAAATACATTCAAAAATAAAGGGAAAAACAGCGACGAATCACGTAAAAAGCCACTAAATCATTTTGGCCCTTCTGTCTACATAAATTGTCCTTCCAGATTCAAATTATTTGCCAAATTAGCTTCCTTGGCCGCGTTAACCACGCCGCCATCTCTGGCTGATTTTTCATGTCCTCTTCTGCTTCAGCGACCACTCGCATCCTTAACGCGTATAAATCCTGCGGTCACTAGTGTTTGGAAGCTTGCATCTAACGGTCACGCTGCGAGAGCGAGTGGAGGGGGAGCTCTTTATTTTGAAGCGTGAAACGATAGTGCACCCCATTGTCAAGCAAAGTGCAAGCGCGTTGCATTATGGTCTCTAAGCTGTCTGTTGGGACCCAATGCTTTTCTGATTTGTTTCTTAATTATTTAGCTCCCACTAGATTACACTTTTACACGGTGCGGCTTAAATCAATGAAATTATTAAGGTGCGTTTGTCTACATCTAACTTCTTTGCGGTGTAAAATACACAATAAAATATTTGGTAACATATGAAATTATATTTTATACTACAGACCTATTAAAAAATTAAGTTTAAAATATAATTTTTGTGAAGTAGTATTTATATATTTTTTTAATTGAGTTTTATAAAACATTGTTTGTTCTTGCGTTTCAAAAGCGCTTTTAAAAAACTTAGAAGTTTTATTATTTTTTTTCTTTACTTCAAATTAATATTTTTTGTGTGTTTTCAGATCAATTTGATGCGCTGATATAAAAAATAATTTTTTAAAAAAATTATTTTGATACATTTCTAAGTAAAAAACACTTTGAAAAGCAACCACAACAACACTTTCAAACATAACTAACCAAATATTTTATACATGTTTTTTGCTATACATAAACCGCAACCGTAATTTTTACCAAACATGTATTTAAATCCAACTAACCACACTTTTTTAAAATTTATATTTTTTAAACCACAACCACAAAAATTACTTAAAAAACAAACACACTCTTAAGTTAGCAGACCACTAAACAATTTATAGTGCACGTTTAGCTTAACATATAAATATAGAAACTTAACTTTTTATCCGACCAAGTTTAAAATTAAATAATAAATATTATTTTTGTGTCATTTATTTGATTTGACTGACGAGGTTATAAAAATCACAAGGAATGTTATGGGATGAATTACTTCTAGAAATTCTTCTACATTATTTATGGTAAATTCAATGACCTCCACTTCAAGTCCATGTAGGCTTTCCATGGGCAAATCTTTCTCTAGGGGGATATCAACTCTTTTGGAACAAATGCCTGAACAAAGTCCTCTGGAGGTGTTGATAGGGGATCCTCCGAAGATCAAGTCAATAACGGGAATATTTGTGTAAAGAAAGACATTAATGGAAGTATTAATGAGTTTTTATGAAAATAGAAAAGATAAGAAAGAAGAAGATATAGAATTAAGGAAGACGAAGAAGTAGATAGTGTGTTTTTATCTTAGAGTATCAGGTCTCGAACCACTTTCTGTATATCCCACTCCCCTTTTATATTATCTAGCTTGAGCTGCTTCATACAATGTAGGAGGGGTAGAGATGTAATCTCATAATAGTAAAATAATATTATTCTACTGCTTGTACCATCACATCTAATTAATATAAGTATGAACGGCTTGTTCGTATTTAATGAGATTATGATGAGCATCATGATTATTAATTCAGGCTCAGGATATGAAAGGCTCAGTGTAGAGTGACCCTTCAGTTTCGCACCCAATTTGAGGGATGTGGGGCTTAATTCATGCTCAGAGCCCAAGAGAAAATGGGTCCAGCTTGTGACTGCACCAAAAAATGATCAGGGATGGTCGCGTCCAAGCTCAACACGAGGTTGGGCGCAGATGCGCCCATGTCTAACACGGGGTTGGGCGGGGACGCGCCCAAGCCCAATATGGGGTTGGGCGCGGTCATCCCCCCCCCACTTAGAATTGTGCGTCGAGAACTCTCATCTCGAGTTATGACTTTCATACGTTGTCTCTTAAATGGGGTTGATTTTAAGAAACCATGACCCATCACTAACGAGTTTAAAAATAACTCATATAACTAAGTAAAAAGTAGAGTTTATATTCATTTAAAAAAATATCAAGATAACATTTTTTTATTACTGAGATGATCATATATTAAATTGACTTGAGTTTCACAGCTTAATATGTCAAATTTGTGATCCGAGTGATGAACTTCACTGGGTTTAAGAACATTATTTTTTAAAACTATTTTTTTACTTAATTATACAATAACAAAAATACACACTCATAAATCAAGCTCAAACTAAATATCAAGATTTTGTTTGAGACTGCGATAACCTTAAAAAACAAACTAAATAATTTATAAAGATGAATTGAAAATCAAACAAATATTAAAGAATAATTTAAAAAAAATAAAAAAGGTCACCTCTTCACTATTAATATGTTGCACCCAAAGTATTTTAAATATATGAATTAATTTCAATTCAAATATTTTTAAGTGAGATTTTAAAATAAATATTTTATTATTATTTGTTAAGAAAGTGAGTTGATTTGTTCACATATTGTTGTTTTTTTAAATAACTTGTTCATATATTTAAAATTAAAAACAAAACAATATATCTCAGAATTAAAAAAAAAAAAACCAGTCAGATATATTTGTCTTTAATTCTTGTTTCGTAAGTGTAAGAAATAACTAAAAAACTACCATAAAAACAAATTTATTTTATATTCTTATTTCTTCAATCAACTATATTTAGATTCTTTTTATTATAAAAAAACTAAAAGGCATTAATCTTTTATTATTCACCAAAACACGTATTATTATGGATTAAAGCAGTATAAAAATAATTTTTTCCTTGCCAAAAAAGCCGACTAGGCATGCAATTAGGGGTAAAAATGTCTTTTCCATAAGTACATTTGATATTGAATATTTGAATGGGGAAAAATGGTGTATACACTTCTCTTTGCTACAATATAAATATTATTTTGCCCTTAGAAATAAAAAAAACTAATCTTTAAATAAGGAGCTCTTCTGTCTTTTTAGATAAAAAAAAAAAACAATAAAAATATGGTTATACTTTTGAGAGGGAAAAGAAATATTCATGCATAAAGGGGTTTATTCATTTTCTTTTCATTTAAACAATTAAAAGTAAGAGTTACCCTTGGATTTTGAAAAACCAAAGGCTAATTGCGGGGATGTTTTGATCTTTCTAAACTAGTTTTTTTTTGTTATTCTTGGATTTTTACAGGGTCGTCTTGGTAATTTTACATTTAAAAATATTATTAAAAAAACATTGTTGAAGCGTGCATGCATCAGCATGTGATGACCTTCACAACATTCACGTAGCACGTGAGAGCTCGTGCAGTAACCAAAATCATGCTTCCACTGTGGTGTTAGGAGGGGCGCGTATGCTCGCGGAGGAGATTCAGTTGGGTTGCAGTGAAAGTTTTTTTTTCTCTTTTTCCTAGAAAATCATGCCTGAACTTCGAAAAAAACTATTGTGTTCTCTGGTTTGTAATCTTATCGATTTTAATCCTTCTTCTTTTAATTACTAATTATTTGACTTTTGAACCTTTTTTTAAGTTTTATTTTTTCAATTTTGTCCTTAGGAATTTTATTCAATTTGTTATTTATCCGATTTGGTCTCTCTACTTTTAATTACTCTATTTTTGTGTTTTCTACTTTTCTTGATTATTTTTTCTTGCAATGTTGTCCCTTTTATTTTATTGCATTTGATTTTTTAATTCATTTTTTATCCTCGTTCTTTTAATTGCTATATTCTTATCATTTTATTGATTCATCTTTTTTTAAAAAAAAAATTATCCTTCAACATTTAATTTCATTTAGTTTTCTATTCAGTTTTGGTCTTCGTTCTTTTAGTAACTTTTTTCTATTTTTTTAGTTTTACAAATTAGCCCCTAATTATCTTATTTCATTTTTTATACTAAATTTTGTCAGAAAATTGTAGGTTTTAAATTTTTTTATGACTGAATATTTTATTTTATTATTTGTTGGTTGCCTTTCAACAAGGCATTTCTTTATTAAAAAATAATTTTAAAAAAAAGCATCATATTTGATTACTAAGCCCCTGACTTTACTGTTTGTTGGGCTTTTCTTTTTATTGAGTTATCACGGTTTTATATCTCAAGTAATAGGTTAGTCAAGTTAATCATGGTTGCCTTATATTTTTTTTCTTTAGTTTTTTAATGAAATTTATTTATTTTCAAATTTCATAAATTGGTGTTAAATTATTGATGCTATGTGATTTTTTCACTTTTTTTTCTTTTGGGTTATTTCAGGTGCGTGTTAATCAAGTTAACCAGAGTTACCTTTTATTTTCTTACTCAATTTTATTTTTAAACTTTGATCTTTTTTGCTATGTTTTTCTTTAGGAAGTCTAGTTTTTTTTTTTTTTTAATCTCGATCTCATGTTAGGAGCGGTGGCACCGTTAGTCGAATTAACCTGGATTGACTCAATTTTTTTCCTCAATTTTCTTATAACTTCATTTTTTTTACAATTTCATCATAAAATTATTTTCCCTGAAGTTTTTTTATTTTTTCTCTTCTCTTTCTGCTTTGTTATTTTGAGAGCGAGTTAGTCAAGCAAACTCGAGTTAGCTTGCGTTTTCGCTCATAATATTTTTTTATTTAGATTGGGTCTTTTTTATTGGGTTCTTTTTTTGAAAGTCTATTTTTTTTTTATCTTGATCTGATGTTGTGGGTGATCAGGTCGTTATATTAATCCAAGTTGACTTGAAATTTTTTTTCCTTCATTTTTTTTTTACTTTTGTTTTTCAATCTCATCATTTTGCAATAAATTATTGGTCCTTGAATTTTGTTATTTTTTTACTTTTCTTTTTGTTTGGTTATTCCAAGAGTGGGTTGGTAAAGTTAACTCGAGCTAACTTAGGGTTTTCTTAATGTTTTTTTTATTGATCTTTGGTTTTTTCCATGAGGTCATCGTTTTGATATATATATTTTTTCTCGATCCTATATCAAGGGTTGTTGGTTTGTTAAGTTACCCCGAGTTAACTTAAGTTTTTTTCGGTATTATATATTTTGATGTTTTTTTTTAATCTTTTACATTAGGTTATTAAACCTTAAACTTTATAATTCTATTTTTTTTAATTTTTTTAATCATATATGCCAAGTCATCTAAATATATATTTTTTAATATTTTTAAAAATTTAACCCTATTAATAGCATAACACGAACACCGGTGTAGTATATTCATGATATTATAAGACTCCGACCAAATGTAAACAAAGAATTTCAATAAGAAAAATATTATTCCATCTCCATTAATGACCGATGGATGTTGCATCATCATTATATGGTTTACTGTTACTGTTCTTCTTTCTCCCTCCAATAATTGCACCTGTTTTACCAATATTTATTTATTTTCCTGTTCCTTTATCATTTTAGATACAGTCTAAAATTGTGTTTTAAATAATATTTTATAAAAAAATAATTTTTATAGTTTAAAAATTATATTTTTAGATTATTTTGATATGTAGATATCAAAAATAATTTTTAATAAATATAAAATATTATTTTAATACATTAAAAAAAATTATTACCCCACCCTAAAAAATCTCTTTCAATAATTTCAGCACAAAATAACCGCTTCTTCGTTAACTTAATAATAAGAATTTTAACAACACCAGATGTTTTTTTTTTACCTTACCTGATATTTTTCTTTGTGAGGTATGCAAAACAGCAGTTAACTCGCTAAAAACATAAAACAAAAGTCGAGGTGAAAAAACAACAGTGAAGCTATAGATCAAAATAACCCAAACCACACGAGGTCCACATAATTTAAGAACATGTCAAGAATATTGATATTAATGAAACATCGATCAAACCATTAGATTTTTATGAAAGATGCCATCAAAATCAAATATAATGGTCTAAAATATCGTTATCCAGAATGTCACCAACCCTTAATTTCAGTAGGTCCAGTGGCTTGGGTGGTCTATCGGGAAATTGAACTCCGGTCACCATCCTCAGTCCTCGCCCATGGGGCAAGGATAAAAGAGAATGGAAAATGGGAAATTATGAACGAGTCCCCCATTTATGTAAGAATGCTTGATAGAGTCCCAGGCAATGTTTTGTAATTCACCTGATTGGACTCTTAAATGCTAAGAAATTATTGTGGTTAACTCTGTTTTATTTTAACAGTAAACTTGTTATCGTCATGAAAATTGCATAGTAATTTATATTTCAACCTTACACTTTTCTTCTCAACGAAATCGTTCCTTCACCAAAACCAAATCATTCCCTCACGAGGGATCTTAATGAACCATGGCCATGTTTAAGGTCTTTGCAATATTATGCAATGTTAAAATGATTTGATGTTACAACATAATCAAAAGTTTAAATGTTCATTTTGTAGTTTGTGATTTTTGACTTCCCATTGAATTTCAAAATAGTTTAATAATTTCACCATACACTTTTTAATTGGTTCTTGGAGAAAATCTTATTAAAAAAACAATAATATAAAAGTCTTTGTTTGTTAAACGAGCTATTAATTTCCACACATTAAAAACTAGTTCTCTAAAATAAAAAAATTTATATAGACAATTGATGAAGATAAAAAAAAAAAGTGAGTGGACTTGTTTGGGTCTTGGCCTAACCAAGCCCCAACACTCGGTTAGGTTTTAACCCAAGAAAGTTCTCTCTCTCCTCATTTTCTCTCTATCTTCTTAATATCTTTTTATTGTTACAAGCTATAATCTTACTACAACTCTATATGGAGAAATAATAGAGAAATAAAGTTGTCACCTTGAGAAGTTGAAAGATTTTTTCTATATTTTTTCATATTTATTCAGCTATAAATGTTAGGTTTTAGTAAAAGAGAAAGATGTATTCTCTCAACATAATACAATATATATATATATATATATATATATATATATATATATATATATATATATATCTTACTCTTTTTACCTATTGTTTTTACAGAATATCTACCTAAAAAAAAGCCCTAAACTGATTGTGGCACCTGAGGGTTTTTTTGCTGATAACACCCCTATCCAACCGACTATCATGGATGAAGAAAGACTAAACTCGGTGAAGATTTTTCAAGCTTCATTAGTGGCACTGTCTATGAGAACTCTAAACAAAAGTCTTGTTCGTTTCTTATGCTAATCTTTCTCATTTACCTTATTCTAATTTTTTATGGAAGATGACATAAAAACCCCAGGAGGAATGGTTAGTAATCTCCCACCATCTTAAAACAGAAAAATTAACAGATAACATAAAAACCCCGGGAGGAATGGTTATTGATTTATTTGAGATGACATAAAAAAAGGCACTAACATAGATAACCACCAACAAGGTTATTTTTTTTTATGGAAGAACATTATATGAAGATTTGGAATTCTATGCATGTTTATTACTGACAACAACACCTAATTTAACAATAAAAAGATGAAAGAACATTACCAAATGCTCAAGATTGAGCATAGGTTCTCCTTTGCCTTCCATCCTCAAACAAGTGGTCAAGTTAAACTTAACAATAAAATATTATACAATAGATTAAAGTCAAAGATAAAGGGAGCTAAGGGTGAATGAGTTGAATTGTTAGATGAAATTTTATGGTACATCGAACGACTCAGAAAACTATGAAACACATTTTCTCTTGACTTATGGTACAAAAGTAATGATTCTAACCGAAATAGAATGCTTTAACAATATTATATTTCTCTATCAGCACTAATGACCAAAGACTAAGGGCAAATATGGACTTTATTAAAGAAGTTAGAATCACTGTTGTAGTGAAGAATGAGATATTTCAAAATCAAGCTACTCAATACCACACTGACAAAATGAATAACAAAAGATTTAAAGTGTAAGATATGGTATTGAGGAAGTTAAAAGCAATGAGCAATGCTGAAGGAAAAAAGAAAGCTAACACCAAAATAGGATGAATAATTTAGAGTGATGAGAGTAATCAAGTTTTACGCTTATCACTTACAAGATAAAGGAGAAAATATTTCACAAGTATGATATTTTGACCACTTGAAGATATGCTTCAGTAGAATTCTCCAATTTTGTCTTTAAAATCTCCAATATAAATGTGAAATTATCTCCAAGGTGTCTCCATGTTATTTTCTCCAAGGTTTATTCATCTTGTTACTTTATCTAAAGTAATATTTGGTCGACTCTCTATGATAATCTTCATATCTCTAGGTTATTTTCTCCAAGGTTTATTTATCTTGTTACCTTATTTAAAGTAATGTTTGGGAAATTCTTCATGATAATCTTCATATCTATGTATTATTTTCTTTAAGATTTATTTCTCCTTACTTGAAATTCTAAGTTAAAATAATTGACAAAATAGGCTAAACAATGATTTCGGTCAGGATAAGCTTAGTTCGATCACATCAAGTTCCGTATGACCGAACTACACGTAAAGTTCAGTTAAGCCAAACTAAGTCTATAGTCATTTGTATTTCATTTTTGATTGAGCTATTATTCATTCATACCCAACTCAAAATTTTTCTTATGTTGGATTACTTTTCTCATTGTACTTATGATCAATCTCCCTTAAACTATTAGTCTTCAAATCATACCAAGTCATTCTACAAAAAAAAAAATCAAATAAATTTCACTTTATCTTCATATCATACATACCATAATATTACATATCAACATAATTCCAAACATATCAAACATAATACAGATATTGCTAGACAGACTTTTTGTGGTTTCTTACTCCTCTGGCTTTCTAAATAAGTATTATCCTTTAGAGGCTGCTCGAGCTCTCTTTGATTGAAGCTCATAAAAAAAAGGGCACATTGTCATAAAACATTCAAGAGAAGTTTACATTAATGTTTTGAGAACTATTATGAAAGTGAAGGTCTCTCATCATGTTAACCAGTTTATCCTCCATTGTTGTTTTTAGTGCAAGAATGGTACCATAAGTAGTCTTAAAGTCAAAGTAATTTTCCCCCCAGTGATTTTCAACATGAACACTCTCCCTATAATTAAGTCACCTTACCTTGAGCCTTTGCTACTTTATCTTGTACCATCTAGTGCACTTTGAGCATCAGATGATATCTTCTCAAGCTTCTCAATTCTCTTTTTATAATTAGTTATTTCTTGTTTGGATTCTACTATGGCAACATGAAGGGATGTAAGCTTTGCATAGAAAGTATCTCTTTTTATGCGCAATAAGCGATGTGTTGATTATAGTTCATTAAAACTCTCCTTTACTTGAACTTGTTTCTCCTTGCAAGTTGTAATCTCCTAATGAGCTAATATCAAAGACAATTATTTGCTCAAGTTCTTCTTTCAATATTTAAAGAACTAATACTTACCTTTGGGAATCCTAAAAAAAAAATTAGTTACTAATAGTAAAAAGTAATAAAGGATAATGATAAGAGATCAATTGTTTTTTACTCACATAAAGAGTTTCAGTTAGGTTACTCGTCAAAAGATTGGACACGCTATATCTTTTAAATTGTTGAATATCTCATGGAAAATGAGTTATTCTAGCAATAATATCTGTATTTTATCCATTGTTATCAATAGTTAAAAGATTATCCCCAAATATAAAAGTCATGAAGTCTTTATCTCTCTCACTCTATCAATGTTGTCATCTCTCCATGAAGTTAAAATCCTATCAAGAAAGGTTCCCCAAGCATATGACCACAACCATTAGCAATCATATAATTTATAAAAGTTTAGGTGGAAAGACGATGAAACCAAAGAAGATGTGAAGAAGAAAAGGTACCAACAACAATACTACTACTAAAATTTATATCATCAGGGATATTGATGGGACTTGTCATGGTATGCATAGGATTTAGAACAATAAGATTTGAGGTAATAACATGTGTAGGGCTTGGTATAAGATTAGGAGAAGGTGTCATTGTCATGAGAGAGTTAGGAACTACAAGCTGGGAATTACTCATTTTCTTTTTCTTTAGGCATAAAGCATACATGTTTCTATCTATTTCCATGTCAATATTGGTGTCCATTTCACCATTCTTCTATTAAGTTTATTCTATTACATCTGCTTTAGGTTCTTCTATAGTCTCTTTCTCATTATAAGCTTTTTTATTCTAAGATTCATCCTCTTGATATTCTTCTTTATAAGACTCTTCTTCCTTCTCCTCCTCCTCTTGTGTATCTTTAGAGGACAAGGATGATAATAATGATGATAAGGAATTTAAAGCTTATTTTTTTCTTATTCTTTAATTGTATCAAAGAATAGGGCCCACCTATAAATAACATAGATAAATATCAATATAATAGTTGTGCTGCCAAAAATTCAAGCAAAATGACAAAATATATCTCATACTATAAATACTATCATCTAGAGAATACTCTTTGGCCAATTATAGGAGATAGTGTTGACAATTGTTAGCAAGATACTGGAATATATTCTGCTCATTTAGACTTAAAAAGGAAGCAACATTATCTATAATAGAAACTTTCCAAATTAAAAAACATCCCCACACTTTTTTAGCAAAGGTTATAAAACCATTATAACACATTATTACCCAATCACTTCTCCAATTCTTTAATGATTTACCTTGAAAAATATCTTTCAAGGGATTTTATGTTCTTCTCTTATAAAAACATGTAAAACCATGCCATATATTTCTTATCTTTAGGAGAATTAGACAGACTATAACAATATTTAAATAAGCCAACAATAGGATTTTGACCTTTGAGTCTGAAATACTTGTAAAAAATTGCTACAACCATCCACCTGTTTAGGTGAAACTAACTCAAAGACATGTTATAGTAGGAAAACATATCTCTTACAAAACTAGACAAAGGATAAAAATACCCAAACTTAAAGATACACATAGAGGTTATGATCTTAAAATTTATGGTTTCTGCCTCTAGTGTTTTACTTATTTTTTTGTGAGGAAGTAAAGTTATAACATTATACTCGCCCTCATGTTAGCTAAGTAATAACATTATTAGCTACAATGCTCCTATATGGATCATGAGGTTAAGGTGGGTTAGGTATAGATGTGGAGGACAAATGTACCTCATAAGAAGATCTAACACCTCTACTCCTACTAGCATGATGAGAAGGATTAACTGCCCCACTCTCACTTGATTCATCACCTCTACCTCTACACACTACAAGTTTATCACAAGTAATTCGAAAGAAAAAAAGTATGCGATGCTGAAGTGAAGGAGAAGTAATAACTATTTATAGTGGTGATTTTGCCAATAATCATTAAAGTGATTATGACATGCCTATCTAAAACAATGAAGAGAAGTGCCAAGATTCCTGAGATAATTACTATTATAATGGTAGATCAAGATTTTTCAACATTATCATGTATACAACCATGTGAAATGTGTCTTATGATTCTTGACATAGCCACAAACTTTAATTCCCATAAATATCAGCTATGATATCATTAGTGTTCATGGTATACACTTTTCCTTGTTTATGGTATATATTTTTTCTTGTAGGTATCATCATTGTTTGTTTTCCCCTACTACATATGGCTTTCTAATAAAGTAATTTTTGGGCTATTAATGAAGATAAAAAAAATGAATGAACTTGGTTGAGTATCGGCCCAACTGAGTTCTTTCTCTTCTTTTTTTTTTTTTTTTTCTTTCTCTCTTCTCTTAATCTCTTTTTATTATTACAAGCTCCAATCCAACTAGCTATAGCTC
>Ga0325402_1004010_pt1 | contig 13499 bp, 8 predicted proteins | sample PopdelMetagenome_22_FD_207212 | JGI IMG/M metagenome (GOLD analysis project Ga0325402, IMG submission 207212) | Populus deltoides microbial communities from Bellville, Georgia, United States - Xylem-PdKOR-R3 | ecosystem: Host-associated > Plants > Phyllosphere > Stem > Wood/Secondary xylem... | reverse complement strand
TGGCCCTCGTTACTTAACCAAATTTTAGCCTCATAAAGTGTTTTTTTTAATCAATCTTTCATGCAACCAGTTCTTCATCCTTGATTTAGTAGACTGTTGTTGTCTAGGAAAGGGGTTTTGATTTTCTTCATGCCTTTTCCATTCAAAGAATGGCTTCATGGTGTGCATACAAAAGCAATCCCACAATCTTATCTTGTCTTCATCTATTCTGTTCATTAATCTACGCATCGGTTATTTAAAATTACTAGATGTTTTTTTTAAAGTATTTTTTTGTTTAAAAATATATTAAAATAATATTTTTTAAAATTATTTTTGATATTAATATACCAAAATAAAAAAAATTAAATTAAAAAATTTAAAATTTGCTCAATCCTGCTTAGAATATAATATCAAATAAAGACTTAGTTGTTTGAAATTGTGATCGATTAAAATTAAATTGTTTTTATATAAAATTGTTTTAATATGTTATGTAAAAAATAAATTTTAAAAAATAAAAAATAAATTATTTTAAAATAATTAAAAAAAACATTAAAACTGCCTTGCATGTGATCTCTCATTTGTCAAATTGATTGGTAACGGCGTTTTACTAACATGCATGTTATTTGTTAAATTAGATAATTATTAATTAATAAAAATCTATGTATATTAATATTTTATTTTAAAATTATTTAAATTATATTTAAATTTTTACAAGAATTTAAATATAAAATAATTTACTTATAATTTTACTAATAGTGTTTACAATTTAAGTTTTCATTATATATAAGCTATATTTCATGAATAATATATATATTTTTATGATGGATAAAGATACAAACAAACAAACCTAATTGGTTTAGGCTTTTGGCCCAAATTTGTCAAACCATAAAAAAAAAAAAAATGCTTTCTTTCCCGCCTTCCCAACTCTTCTCTCTCATTCCTTCTCTCACTTCAATTCTTCTCTCTTTCTTGTATGAGAGACAGAGTCACCCAAAGAAAGATAGAGACATTTTAATGTGTGTGGGTGTGTACGAGAGAGAGAGGGAGGGAGAGGGAGAGGGAGAGGGAGAGAGCAGAACTTGTGTGTTTTCAGCTTCGAAAGTGAGAGTCCTTTAGAGGTAGAAGAGGAGAAGTGCAGTGTAGTTCCAATGGAGCTAAACACACCCAATAAGGACCTAATCCCCTCCACTAACCCCCTCTCTCAATTCGAGGTCTACTTTCTTTAAACTCCTTATTTATTTATATATTTATTTTCTTTAATCTTTTTTTCGTGTTAAATGCATAATTATGTGTGGGTTTTTATTTGCTGGTCTTTTGGGTCTCTGTTCTTTCTCATGTTGAGGGTAGAATCATGGGTTATGGTTTTTTTTTTCTTGGTTATTTTGCTTCAAAGTTGAGATTATGGTTGTTTTTTTGAGGTTTACATGATGTTTTGTTTTGTGTCTGTGTATACTTGTCTGAATTGATTTGGATTTTAGTGGGTTTGGATCCTTCAGAGTTTTTTCACTGTTAACCTATTAGGGTTTTGGAGTTTTTGTTTATCTATGTTAATTTGAAGGATATGGGTAAATTGCTATCATTTTAATGAGTATGGAATCCAATCGTGGGTTCCAACTGAGCTAAAAGAAGAAAATAAATGGTAAAAGAAAATGAAAGATTTACTTTTGCAGATTTTGTTCAAGGTTTAGAAAGTATGCAACTTTAATGATTTTGGGTTTGTTGTCTTTTGTTTATTTGGAAATTGTAATTTCTTTTCATTGTGGTGGTTCTTTATCATTCGTTAATAGTCGGGTTCTAAGGCTGCTGCTTCTGAGAAGTAATGATTTGGTAACCTTACAGGATTCTCCTGTGTTTAATTACATCAACAATCTCTCGCCAATTGAGTTAGTCAAGTCCATACACACTGTTCAAGCATTCAACTTGCCATCATTTGCATCCCCATTTTCTGTATTCGCTTCACCTCAGCTTAGTTCCCAGCGCGACACCAGATCATTTACTAGAAGGTAAAATGGATTGCCTGGCTTTGTTCAACAGAACCAGGATCAAAAGCATAACAATTGTTGTTAAATACACTAGTTTAACTTAGAGTTGTTTCCTCTATTAGGGACCGATTCTCAGAGCCTTCAAAACCCGAGCTCCTTCCAAGCAAAGATGAAAACAACACAAGTGAAGGGAATTTTGAGGCTGCTAAATCAACTAGTTTGAGTGTTGAACAATCAGAATGCTTCATTCCTGGAAATTCAGGTAAAGGGGTTATTACTAAGCCACCCAGCGAGCACTTGGAATTAGCAATCGAGGAGCGAAAAGCCTTGAAATATGGTTGTGCTAGCTCAGGTGGAAACATGATCATGGTGCCTCTCAATGCAATTACTGAGCCAGAGATGGCAGACAATTTAAATGAAAGATATCAATCATATGAAAGTGAAAGGGATTTACATAAAATTGGTCAAACTAGGCAAAATGAAGATGAACCAGGATGTGATTGGGTGGCTCTGATTTTTGATGTAGTTGATATCTTAACCTTTGAGCCATCCTTTAATGAGGAATCTGCTGAGGAGCAAAAAATGGTGGATCCTGGGACCATATCTTTTATCTCAAATGTTCTATAGGTTCCACAGGATAACAACAATGATTTAGAAACTTCCAATTATGTAGGTTCTTTCCAGCATTGTGATATGGGAGATCCAAGGATTCAGCCAAAAGAATTTGGAGAACATAACGAAGTAGATCGGACTCCATCTGTACTTCCTAGCACTTTATTAGATAAAGCATTAGTTACTGATGCGTCTGCAACAGTTGATGTCAAGGGGAAGAACTGCCAGTCTATCAATAAGGTAAAAACTTAAGAACTAAGACTATTTGCTTGTACCTATGTTCTGATGGTTTTTGCCCAATATAATGTAAACATCTTGAAGCTGAGTTCTGTGAGTAACCTAAAAATTAACTCATATAACCGAGTTAATGTTCTGTTTACTTCCGAAAAGCCTTTCATGATTGAACTATGTGTCATTTATCTTGATAAATGTGTATCCATCAATTTCGGAACACCTGTAGACTCTCAACGTCAACAGACCTTGTTATAATCTCACTCTTACAAATAACTCCAATCTCGGCTTATCATGATTGTTTTGTGTTTCGTAAGATTACAAGTTTCACGGCAGTGTTGTTGTTAGTTGTCACAGACAAATAGGATGAGATGGGCAGCATTTGAAGGAGTGGCTCCTATAAGCAAACCTTAGTATTTTTTTGTTCATTTAGAATTGTATACTTATCTATTTTGATGATAAATGAGTAACAATACATGTGTAGGCATTGATGCTGATGATTTTCCGAGAACAATTCTTCTCCTTGGTCAATTTTCATTAAACCTGCAAAATGCTTTGTTGTAATCAACAAGCTATCTGCTAGAAGACTCTTATTGCAGCTACAAGTTTGTCTGTTGTCATATAAATGTTCATCAAAAGCTGTGGTGATCATTACGTGTTTTTAGAGTAGTGTGTGGCTCTGGTATAATTGTTAGAATCACACCAGAGGCTTTTTATACCTGCGGAACATTGATAAAAATGACAAATTTGATAATGTACACAAGGATTAAATGAAAGAAAGAAATTGCAAATGTGCTTCAAATTATGCCAGTCAAAAAATTTTTCCTTTGTGTTTCACTAGTTTACTGGAGTAGCATCATGAGTTATTTTGAACAGGATTGACATTTAGTATGAAAAATAAGCATGCAAGAGTAAGTTCACAATGGAAGAACATAGAAGGTAAGTGGTACTTAAAAGATTAATTAGGCCAAGGTCCAAGTGCACTCCAAGGTAGAAATTTAAAGGTATTAAGTTTACATGCATATAGAATAAATTCTTGATACCATCACTAACCAAAGCTTCAATAAACCTTAATATAGTTCTTCTGCTGTTTGTAGGACACAAAGTTGACCTTGTTATTTAGGTTGCATGTTTGGTTTGGGGTTAAAGGGGGTAAAATGTTAACCCCCTTTAACCATGTTTGGGAAATTTTAGTGGTGGATAACAAAAATGTTTAGGGGGGATTTTTAGGACTTGTGCATCTGTGTTTTCTTTTCTCTATATATAATCAATGGGTCTCACAAATATATACATTATGTATTATCTTTTATTATGTTTAATTTAAAACTTGATTATAATTTTGTTGGATCCTAGCATTACACATAATTTTTACGCATATACCAAACATCTTCAACATTTTACCCTTCAACCACATTATACCCTTAACATTTAACCTCTTAAAACTTACCTCTAATTTTTATTCTGGAACCAAACACAACCTTAAAGGAAATTTTTATGTTGGCTAATTATGATGATGCCAGCAGCCAGGTAGATTTTCTGTTCTATTATTAATTACGATTACATGAAATCCAATATTCCTCAGTACAACATAGAGACTAATTTATTCTTCATTCAGTTTAATATTAATCACTGTTTTTAAACATCTTTAGCTTATTTTGAGCAGCAGCATAAAATACGAAGGCGATGCCTGGTTTTTGAGATGGGAGCTCATAAAAAGAAATTAGCCTTTGAATCTAATAGTAGTTCAACCTCGTCACAATCAGATCATAATGGTGCCTACATGGAAAAGCATGCAGCTCCTAGGAGGACAGAAAAGGGAAAGACATTATCTGCATTATCTGGAAGGGGTATTGGTTTGCACTTGAATGCTCTCACTGCTGCAAGAATGGCAAAGCTGTCTTTCCTAAATTTACTTTTAGCAGTCATGTGTCTGATTTTTGGAGGACCTAACTACTCAAAATTCATCAGCTAATTCTTTCATTTTCTGTAGCATGATAAATGCTACTGTAATAGCAATAAATATGAAAATAGGCAGAGCCTGAAGGCTAGTTAATCTCATTGATTCCGATGCTCGATGATTCTAAATTGGCCTTTGAAAACAAGGGTCAGAATCTTGATTATAGTGGATTTAAACAGTATGCCTTGGTTTTCTTCTCCTAGCCATACTTAACGGCTCCCTTTCTAGATGATATAAAATAGATATCAAGTTTCACACTAGAAATTGAATTAGATACAAGCTTATATTGTGGTTATTGTATGTTTACAAGATCTTGTTATCTGTACAGTTATTGTGAATGCCTTGCTGCTGGTCTCTATTGTATTAAGCTTTGTTTGTGTCTAGATTGTTTTAACAATCCTGGTAATGAAGGCACTGTTCTGGAAACACGCGGACAGATTGAGTCTCGCAACCCTCTTGCATTTGCTCCCAAAGTGATAAGAAACTTGGATTCTGCCTCTGAATTTGGGGTAAGGAATTCTCCTAAGTTATAGTGCTATTTTGTTTTATAAATTGCACTGGCATCACAGCATCCACACTCACTGCTCTATTTTGTTCGAGTATGGTCTCATTTGTAAGGTAAAAAGCCACAATGATGCAAAGCCTTCGCAAAAATTAATGAAGAGGATTGTATATTGAAGGTTGCGATGCCATTACAAATGGTCAAAATGTATTTTGCCTTTGGCAGTTTGTAATTCCCTCGAACTATGTGTAATTAGTTTTTGTTCATGTAGGAGACTAACAGAACTCCAGTTTCAGCCAGGCATAAAAGAGGATGCAACTGTAAAAAATCAAGTTGCTTAAAGAAATATTTTGAATGCTTTCAGGTTAATATTGCAAATGCTTCTTGATTTACCACTTGTCTCTTTCTATGTGCAATGTTTGTAACCTCATCTAACATGAAATTTTACTTATGTACAAAGGGTGATGTTGGTAGCTCTTCCTACTGTAGATGCGAAGGATGTAAAAACACTTTTGATTGCAAGAGTGGTAAGTGTTGTAATATTCTCCATGCTCCCATACATGTCCTAGCAATTTAATTAACTGATTCAAAGTTAGTTATCTTAGTTTCCAAAATTATCTCATTATAGCTGTGTTTTGAATAATGCTCTTGCTTTTTCACTAATAAAAAGGTTAGTATTCTTTATTTATTTATAATTATTTTGAACTAATTATAAGAGTTAAAGAAGATGACCTGAAATGGGAGGAATCTAAAATACACGAGGATGCATCAGACCTGAATTTACTTGATATAATAAAAAAGGGTGAAGAGCACCCAGATCTTATGCCACCTTCTCAAAATTCCAGGTATGATATTTTAAAATATTATCAGTCCAGCATGGCATTTGTACTATCATGTCGTCTGTTTTAAAGATAAAAGTTTTATACATGTTTAGGTCTCCAGTTCATCTGCAAATCCCCATTAGTGGGCAGCTCCAAGGATCTTCCCTTTGAGATGTTGGTCCATCAACACAAATACGCACCATCTAAAAGTTTAGAACAGATTTTTTCTACCACCAACCTAAATATAAGAAGCATCTTAAGGTAATTCCAGAAGATGAAACTCCTGAAATTCTGAACAGCAATTGCTCACCTACAAGTGAAGTTAAGTTGATCTCTCGAAACTGCTTGAGGGTTTCACCTCCTCATCATGGTTTTGGCTCATCACCTTCTTGGATGATTCTGAGATCTCTCAATCCATCCCCATCTCTCAACCCACCAAGTGAGCAATGAATTTCAACCTCTCCCGCAACACGCTGTCTCATGATGCAACGACATGCTATTTACTCGTTTGAGTTCCAGCTTCCAATCAAGTTTCTCAAAGTATAATGGTACAAGAAGAATTTGCTTCCCTATAATACTAGCCCGTATAGAACTAATTTTATGAAAATTTACGCCCTGTACCTATAATAGATGTGTTGTACAAGATGAAAGTTGTGCCTGCAGTGTAACTATACACTTGATTAAGTTAGTCGTTATAATTAAATAGATGTGTTGTAATAGAATTACTCTCTTCTCAATCCTTTTGCTTCCATATGAACTACTCAGTTCAGGTTCCTGAGGACAAACGTTATGGATAAGCACTTTCATCATCCAGCGATCCTGTCAATGTAATTTGAACAGTGCATGAGTTCACAAGTGCAACTGATGCATAATCAATCTACAAGAACTCAGGAAGAGAAACATAAATCGATTGGCTTGACAGGTTTCTTGGTTGCGTTTGGTTAATGCTTCTTTTAACCTAATTTAGAACCGCACTGAATAAACTAGATTATCCCCGACTCCAATATAATTGATTGCAAAGAGGAAAGTAAAGAATTTGTCGATGACTACATTCTTTAAAAAGGTTTGTTTTCCTCTTCGTAAAGTGGATGAGAAAGATGGCCAAAGGAGGAGATGTTAGCCTTTTGGTCCTAGTTTTTCAAAGCCCTAGCTAAAGCTACAGGATTGCAAGTGAAGGAAGACACGCCTTCAACGTCCTTGTCTTTGTGCTTGTGCATGGGCTCTCCGCTCTCTTACCTTCATATCAGTTGCCAGAGTAAAGGAAATATTAAAAATTCTTAATCCTAGGTTTTATAAGCCCTAGATTTCAAACTAAATGCATAGGAAGTAGAATAGAAAAACTACTTTACAACCAACAAAATGCATGGGAAGTTTGCCGATGGCGTGGGAGTTGAAGTTGAGGGCTTTCCTTGAAGTCCTCAAGAAAGTTGTTGCTAATACCATGATTTGATGTTGTAGAGATATGACCGGTGGAGCTGCTTGGTAAAAAAAAATAAAAAACTCAGCTGAAAATTATGTTTTTTTAGAATTTTTACTGAAGAGCCAGCTTGTGTTTTATCATGACCAAAAAAAAATAAAAAATTAGACAGTTATATTATAATATTTTTTAAAGAACCGAGAAAAACAAATTCAATAAAATTAGTTAATTTGATAATATAATTAAAAAAACAAATAATAATAATAATAAAATAACAATAACCGATAAAAAATGCTTGTCAATTATTTGAAAAGATACTTTAAATATTCTTAAAATATCTCAACAAAAACTAAATGAGAATGTGATAAATTCTTAAAAGAGAAAAATGAAAGAAGTTCCAAGTTTAATTACCAACAAAGTAAATGTTGAAGGATAAACAAACTTTAAAAAAATTAATTTTTTTTAAAACATAACTCGAGTTAGCATGTTAAATTCGTGACCCGGTCGTGAGACTGATATAGGCCTACACAAAAAAAAAAAAACAATGAAGGTCAACTCTTAAGCAAACTAAATGTTGAAAGAAAAAACTAGGAAAAAAAATTCAATTTTAAAAAATATAAGAAAAAACTTCAGTCAACCCGGGTTAACTTAACTAACCTACGACTCGAGATATAAGATTATGATAGCTCCATAAAAAGAAAAAGCGAAAAATATAAAAAAGCTTAAGGCTCAATAACCTAATATCAAATGATGAAATTGAAAAAAAAAATAAAATTATAAAAAAAGACCTAAAAAAATCAAAGTTAAACTGACCTAATTTTCAAAACTCGTGACTTGAATTATAAGACCAAAATTACCCCATAGAAGACAAACATGAAAAAATCACGAAACAAAATGTTTAATCATCCAAGACTAAAAAACAAAACAAACAACAATCAAAAGAATGAGAATCAAATTGAATACAAAAATTAAATTAAATTAAATGGTGAGAAATGAAATTGAAAAAATAATCATGAAAAGGATTAAAAAAACAACAATCAAAACATCGAGTACCAAATTGGATATAAAAATTAAATGAAATAAAATGATGAAGAATAAAATTGAAAAGAAAAAAGTCAAGAAAAGAAATAGCAATAAAAATAATAAGGACCAGATTGAATAAAACAATAAAATAAAATAAAATGTTGAGAGATGAAATTAAAAGTTTTAAAAAGCAAAACAAATAGCAATAAAAATAATAGGATAAAAATTAATTAAAAAAATTGATAAAACTCATTTGATTTTTGGAAGGGTTGGCGTGAGATCCAAGATGAGGAGAGAGAAAAGAAGGAGAAAAAAAGCCACTAGAGCCTAGCTGATACTATGGTGAGCACACATGCCTGACCATCAGGAAAAAAATGTTATGATGCTTCCAATATCGATGTTGAAGATGATATTTGACTGCTAGAAAACACTGCATGTATCACCTAAAAAGCATTGATATTTTTAATTTGATTGCGTGTGTCCTTTTAAATTTATAATTATATTTATATTTGCTAGAAGGTTGAATTGTTGTTTATTGAAATTGATTATAGTTGAAAAACTATGATGAGACAATGAAAATTCCCCTATACATTGATTTTATTTTATTTTATTGCTTTTAAGTGCAGCTAAAATGTCAGAAGACTAAAAATTCTTGTATTCCAGCTATTTTCGCCAATTATCAATCTCAACTTTTAAACAATAAAAATGGCAGAGGCTTTGTTTACTACGCGTAGCGCGATGAAACTTTTAATTAGTTGCCATGTTTCGCCAATTATCAATATTTCAAAAGGTTATCTTTTCTTCGTTCGTCTCCCTTTTTGCTACATATTAATTACACGTATGAAAACTTCATAACACGTATTTATACTTGATCTAAGAATAATTCTGAACACTTGGATAATCACTTCATTGATGCATAATGTACAAGAACTTAGAAGAAATATAAACCTCTTAAAAAATCTATTTTTCTCATTATTCTAGACATCGAAATCAATTGCAAAATGCTTTTGTTGATTGAGACTGGTTTGGGAAAAACGGTGGGGTGAAGTAATGCTGAAGCTTGTAGGCCTAGGATATTTGCATGTATATTCTGTGGAGTGGGCTAAATTATTTAAGAGATTTTAGATCTTTAAAATTTAAAATTTGCTATATTTTTATTGGTCACTTCAAATCAGTTGTTTAAGCTTGTGGGGTCACTCGTTGAATCTGCCTGACACCTCGCATAAAACCCTCTTTTGTGGGGTCACTCGTTCAATTTCTTTTTTTTAACGTGGGTGTCCGGGCCAGTTTGCGCGCACTTCGACTAATCTCACGGGTCCTGAAATTAACGATCATGTAAACCTCCAGTGGCCATCATATGAGCAACCACAGGACTCAAACCTAAAACCATAAAGAAAACAAACTTTTTGATCCCAAACTCTTTTTATTTGCATGTTTAATGTCAGTAGACAATTTGTCTTTTTATTTTTATTTGCATGTACATTCTGTGGAGTGGGCTAAATTATTTAAGAGATTGACTTGAAAATAAAAAGGGGGTTTGATGGATTTGTCTTTTTATTTGCTATATTTTCTCGAAAGGGGGTTTGATGGAATTAGTTGCTGCCGCTACGGGCTATTACTATTATAATAGCATGACTCGGCAACCTCGACATGGTTCATCACCTAACATACTTTCCAGCATGGCATATTTTTATTGTCGATTCAATAAAAACAAGACTGGTTTGTAAAGTTTTGAAAAATATATCTATTTTATTCTTTATTTCTTAATTTTATTTTGAAGTAAAGCCAATCAATGATGTCATCTATGTAAAGCCAATCAAATTTCTCCATTTTAGTCTTCTGACATTTTAGACTAAAAATAACACGTATTTTAGACTAAAATGTCAGAAGACTAAAATGGAGAAATTTGATTGGCTTTACATCAGTACCCCACCAGTTTTGAATTTTATTTTTATTGTCCAGCATGGCATTTTATAGTCCATGAAAATGAAAGCTCTTTCCAAAATGAAAGTCTTGAATTTTGTCATTGCGCTACGCGTAGTAAACAAAGCCTCTGCCATTTTTATTATTTAAAAGTTGAGATTGATAATTGGCGAAAATAGCTGCAATACAAGAATTTTTAGTCTTCTGACATCTTAACTGCACTTAAAAGCAAAAAATTAATAAAATAAAATCAATGTATAGGGGAATTTTCATTCTCTCATCATAGTTTTTCAACTATAATCAATTTCAATAAACAACAATTCAACCTTCTAGCAAATATAAATATAATTATAAATTTAAAATCTAGGATTAATAGTATTTTTTCAGGACATTTCTTCAAAATCTTTTCATCATTTTAGGTAGAAGTTTACGTGTAAAATCCAGGGTTTATATATTATTCACACACTAATTCAAACATTTATTTCTTCGGAATTTCATTTATTTATCCTTTTTTCTTTCAATTGTGGATCTTCTCTTTTTATTTTTTATTTTTGTATGATGTTGTTTGTGATAGATATATAATTTATACGGTTTTGAATTTTGGAATACTTAATTTTGCAAAGTTTTACTTGTTTTTGCTCAAGATCTAGTTTTTGGTTATAATTTTTTCTCATTGAAAAAAATGAAAATATCATGTAGCATAATTATAAAAATAAATTGACTATTAATCAGTTGATTAATCAAAGATTTATCGCACAATTGCTTGTGAGATCAAAACAATATGTTTTCTTTTGTCTGTCTCCTCTTGCCTGCTTGGAGCTTTGCTCGTTATTGGGTCAAGTTTAATTGCAAATTTTGTCATAATAAAAGGGTCCCCGGACTTCCCTCCACAGCACATGACAGAACACAATCTATCATATAAAAATTTACTGATGTATTCAAAACCTTTTTTTTGTTCGCCCTTCTGTTCCACAGATGTGATTATTATTATTGTCAAAATGATGAATTCACTTGTAAAATCTTATAATTTTATGAGTAAATTTTTATTTAATGTATATGTAAGATTAAATTAAAAATTTTGAAATTAGTAAAATTAAATTTAACTCGAGGAAAATTAGTGATTATAAGAAACATAAATGCGATGTAAGATAAATAATTTTATTGATTTAATATGAATAACTGCTAAACTGAGATAGAAGAGGTTGAACGATAGAAAGGAAGGTAGACTACGAATCAACTGTGGATACAAACTACGTTAACTGGGAATCATTCATATATAATTAAAGAAAAGAAATTGCCGCACTTCTTACGTGTTGTTAGCTCACTGTGCTTTGCTGGTATAAAAAACAAGTTTTAAAAAATATAAAAACATTAAATACTTTTTAAAAAATAGATGAGTTAAAGAGACATAGTTTTTCAATGCAAAAAATTAATAAAATAAAATCAATGTATAGGGGATTTTTCATTCTCTCATCGTAGTTTTTCAACTATAATCAATTTCAATAAAGAACAATTCAACCTTCTAACAAATATAATTTTATTGATTTAATATGAATAACTGCTAAACTGAGACGATAGAAGAGATTGAGCGATAGAAAGGAAGTTAGACTGCGAATCAACTGTGGATACAAACTATGTTAACTGGGAATCATTCATATATAATTAAAGGCCGCGACTTGCCTCACTTTCGGAAACTACCGCGAAGGTTCCTGCTGACTCAGCACCATTGGCTTTCATCTTACTATAAATTTACGACGGTACTTCCTTCATAAACAAAAACCCTGAAGACTGTTTACAAACACTTCTCCATTTCAATCTGTTGTTTTTCTTTATTCAAACTCTCCTAAGTAGCATCATGGCTATGAGAAGGTGGAAGATGGCTTCCACGGCCATCTATTTCATAAGGCTTCTTGTTTCTTTGTCCAAGAAAGATCTTGACAGCCAGACCAAGATCTCGGGATCCCCATCATATGTTGCTATTGATGTTCATGATGATGCGTCCCCATGTGAGAATAAACCTGTTTCTTTGATTAATTTCGATCAGAGAAAAATCATCGATATGGTAAAAGAAAAGAGCCTTGAAATTTTGAAACATTTGGGAGGAGTTTCGCAAGTTGCTATCATTCTTGAAACTGATGTTAAGGATGGTGTAAGGGAAGTTGATGTTGCTCATAGAAGGGATGTTTTCGGTGAAAATAGATATAAGAAGCCTCCTGCTAAAAGATTTCTAAGCTATCTTCTTGAAGAATGCAAGCACCCGACCATTATCATTCTTTTGTTCTGTGCTATTATGTCCTTGGGATTCGGTATCAAACTGCATGGGTTGAGAGATGGGTGGTACGATGGTGGCAGTATTATTCTCGCAGCTGTTCATCTTGTTGCTGTCCCTGCTATTAGCAAATTCATGAAATCCAATCAATTTGAGAAACTATCTCGTGTGAGAAATGATATAAAGGTACAAGTAGTGAGAGGCGGGAGGCAACATAAGATTTCTATTTTTGATGTGGTGGTGGGCGACGTGGTGTACTTGAATAAAGGAGACCAAATACCAGCTGATGGGTTGCTCTTGAATGATTCTTCTTTGAAGGTGGATGAATCAAGCATTAGTAGTGAAATGGACCATGTTGAGGTGAAAGGAAGGGAAAACCCTTTCTTGCTTTCTGGCTCAAAGGTGGCTGATGGCAATGGCTTCATGCTTGTTACGTCTGTTGGAATGAATACGGCATGGGGTGAGATGATGGGTTCTAGAAGCCATGATCTGGATGAACAGACTCCATTACGATCTCACCTCGATAAGATCATTTCTTACATGAGGAAGGTTGGATGGACAGTTGCTTTATTTGTGCTTGTAGTGATGCTGATGAGGTACTTCACACGCAACACTAGAGATGATCGTGGTTATTATGAATACAATGAGAGCAAGAAAAAGATTAATGATGTGCTGGATCCAGTTGTGCACATTATTGTTGCAGCTGTGACTATTGTGGTGGTGGCAACTCCTGAAGGTCTCTCTTTGGCTGTAACTCTGACTTATCTATACTTCATGAAGAGA
>Ga0325402_1004008_pt1 | contig 13501 bp, 11 predicted proteins | sample PopdelMetagenome_22_FD_207212 | JGI IMG/M metagenome (GOLD analysis project Ga0325402, IMG submission 207212) | Populus deltoides microbial communities from Bellville, Georgia, United States - Xylem-PdKOR-R3 | ecosystem: Host-associated > Plants > Phyllosphere > Stem > Wood/Secondary xylem... | reverse complement strand
TATTTTGTGAGGAAAGATACAGTGCTTTCGCCACATGATTTAGCTTTTCAGTTAATAAAAAGCAAAAAAAAATACAAAGCTAAATTCTCTACCAACTTAATATTAAAAAAAACCAACAAAGATAATTTTGGAAGGAAAAAAACCCATGAGAAAAAATGTTGCAGTAATTGACAATGTTTTGTGAGGAAAACTATAGCGTTTTTCCCAATAAAATAAACTAAAAAACTATTTAGAGAAATATTGTAGCAATCCATAGTGTTTTGTGAGAAAAACTACGACGCTTTCCTCATATGATTTAGCTTTATTGTAATTATAATTCTTAACCAACTCAATATTAAAAAAAAAATCGACAAAGATAATTTTGGAAAAAATCATAAAAAAATCACATGGGAAAACACTGCAACAATTCACAGTGTTTTAAAAAAAAATAACAAAGCTAAATTCTTAATGGGCTCAATATTAAAAAAAATCAACATAGATAATTTCAGAAAAAAAAAACAAACACCAAAAAAAGGGGAAAAAATCATGTTGGAAACATTGTAGCAATTCACAGTGTTTTGTGATGAAAGCTACAGTGCTTCCCCACATGATTTAGCCTTATTTGTAATGACTTGTAATTGTAATTTAAAAACAACTCAATATTAAAAAAATAAAATTGAAAAAGATAATTTGAAAAAAATTATAACAAAAAAAAAACTATGCGGAGAGACACTGTAGCAATCCACAATATTTTATGAGCAAAGATACAATACTTTCCTCACATGATTAAGCTTTATTACAAATTTAAATTTTAATCAACTCAATATTTTAAAAAATAAAATCGATGAAAATGATTTTGGAAAAAAAATATTACAAAAAAAGAAAACACAAAAGAAACTGGAAAAAAACTATGTGAAGAAAAATTGTATCAATCCATAGTGTTTTTTGAGGAAAAACTTGTATTTACTTGTAATTACAATTCTTAACCAGCTTAATATTTAAAAAATAAAATTAACAAAGATAATTTTAGGAAAAAACATAACAAAAACAGAAAAAAACCATGTGAGAAAAAACACTGTAGCAACCAACAGTAATTTTCGAGGAAAGTTAAAGTGTTTTCCTCACATATTGTAACTGTAATTTTTAACCAGCTCAATATTAAAAAATAAAATAAAAAAAAGATAATTTCAGAGAAAACCATAAAAAAAACCATGCGGAGAAACACTGTAGCAATAAACAATGTTTTAAAGAAAAAAAATTACAAAACTAAATTCTCAATCAGCTTCATATTAAAAAAAATCAAAAAATATAACTTTGAAAAATAAAGAAATAAAATAGAAAAATTATGTGGAAAAACATCGTAGCAATCCACAGTATTTTCAAGGAAAAAATTACAAAGTAAAAATTTTAACCAGGTCAATATTTAAAAAGTAAAATCAACAAAAATAATTTTGAAAAAAAACAAAAGAAAAAATAAATGAAAAAAAAAAGAAAAATTGAGAAAGTTGAAAAAACAAAAGTAATTTTGAAAAAAAAAATTGAAAAAAAAAAGAGAAAAGAAAAGAAAAAAAGTAGGAAAGAATCACTGTGGATTACTGTTGTAATCCACAGTGAAATGTGTGTGGGGGAACAGTGATTCCCCCCACACCATTTATAGTATGTTGTAATATATAGATGCGCACACACCCTTTCTCTCTTCTTCTTCTTCTTCTTCTTGTAAAGAAGCCATTGCTAGCTGGTAATTGCAACAGCAAAGCCTCGTGATGCACTGACATGCATGCGCATTAATTTGGGGTTTTACGTACGCAGCATGCAATCAATGAAACCTCTTCACCTGTATATTATAAAGGAGGCAGAGAGGAGGGGGGATCGCACTTATCAACGCTTAGTGGAATCGATCACTCACTCATTACTCAATTACAAGTAAGTACTGAAATGATATGGAGGATGACCATTAATGCTACTTTGCTACTAATTAATCCCAAGTTGGGGTTGGCTTTGTTTTGGTCAACTATTATAATTCGAGTAAATTTAATAACTTAGTCCATATAGTTTAATAACTGGCCAATTCCCCTGCCGCTTAGGGTCAAAGTAAATATTTTTTTTGAAGTGTCAAAAAAAAAAACTAGTTATTGTTAAGGTACTTCTAATTAGAGACATAAATAGATTTTAATGTGAACAAATATTTTTATCTAATATTAAAATGAAATCACACATTGAATTTACGTGGGTTAGCCCGGATTGACATGTAAGACTTGTGGAGATAACTTAGAAAAAATAAACTGGAAAGCTAAATTTTTTATTAACTCAACGTTCAAAGATAAAAATGGTAGAAAAAATCACTCAATTAAAAAAAAAATACCTCGTGAATTCGGGTGAACCAACCAAACTTACAAGGCATGTCATGCAAGATATTGAATTCAATAATTTTTTTTTATCTCATAGATTGTTTTTCATTTAATAAATTTATATAAATATAAAAGCCATGACAGACGCATGAAACTGAAATAGCAAAGACAGATCATTAATAACAAATGAAGAAATTTGATTTTTTTTAAAAATCAAAGAGCAAATATGCATAAAAAAATAATAGTTTAGGTGATGTGGCTTCACCCGTCAAAGTTATGATTTGGATCATAGACTTAATCGAGATCAATATTTTTTATATAAATTTATATCGAACTTAAATACATTAAAAAAAATGACTGAAAAGGAGCCCAGCAATGCAGCTCAATGGCCCAGGCACGCGGGCTTGTGCACTTGGGCTTGTTTGGCCCCTTATTTTTCTTGAAAAAAAAAAGATAAACGACATGTTACCTGCTATGGCAAACAACATGTCACTCGCTATGATAGACAACATGTCGTCTTCTAACTGAGATTTTTACCACTATTATAGTGGCTGTAAAATTGAGGGTATAGGTTTTTTTACCTAAAAAACTTGTTTTTCAGCCCACTTCACCCTAAAAACACCCTTAGAACATTACGAAACCAAGCTATCAACCTAATTAAACTAAAAAAGGGTCCAAACCACAAAATTAAACCGTATAAAATATTTCATCATCGACTTAGATCTGGTTTTTTAGGTTATATTGAGGCTTAAAACAACCATTAAGAAACTCTTTTCACTTAATTGAACATGTTGACACCAATTCTAACCATTTTGGTGGTCGAAATACATGTTAATGATGAACTTTTTCTCTCTACGCTGAAATCTAGCAAGCTTTCACTCTCTTCTCATAAAAAATGAACTAAGAAATTACAAAAATAAAATTTGGTATCAAAATTGAATTTCAGAAAATCTAAGGGACGTACTGATCACATTTTAAGTTAAAAAGATGGGGACTCAACTAAATTTGTTGGATGAAATTAGAATCTACCATATATTTTGCTCGTGTTTTTCACTTTGGTCTTCTATGTTTTAATTTCACCTTCTCTTAAAAATAAAAAAAGATGATCTAATTGGATATTACTTTGGGCTTAAAAGGGTTTAATTGTGCAAAACAAAAGATTAAAAATCAATTTAAATTTTTTAAAAAAATCATTATGACAATCTACAGTACATAATTTGTGAAAAAGTGAATTCTAAATAAGTACATAGTGAAATCATTATCCTTTTTAGTTTTTTTTTTGAAATTCTAATTAATTAATCCTTGTAATTCGAATAGCTATGTATTTAATTCCTTCTAATTTTAAATTTGATTATAATTTAATCTTTTATCAACTACTTTTTCTTTTTTTCCTTTCTTGAAAACTATAATATAGAAAAGAAAAATAGCTAGGTAAGTTGTTGGGGGAGATGATTAGAAAAGAAAATACTTTTGGAATAAAAAATTATTGATAAAATAGTCAGTGCTGATTGAAGGACTAATTAATTATTTGTTCGTATCCTCAAGCAGAGATCCACTTTACAATTCGTGTGCTCTTTACTTTATATTAGCAGTATTGACGTTATACTTATGCTAGAATATTCTTATTGAATAGTATTCCATGCTTGCTTTCTTCGGAAGATTAAAAAAGAAAAAAAAAAAGATATATTCCATGCTTAAATATTCAAAAACACAACACATTTTATGCTAAGAAAGAAATTAACATTTTCACATTCCATTTTTTACTGTAGTCTTATAACAATATATAACGTTTGATCTAGATAAGAATTGATTTACAGTTTAAAAAGTTAATTTAAATTGATTTAAATAAATTTAATTTTTAATATAAAAAAAGAACTAATGAGGTTTTCATTAGGTTTTATCTAAATCACGGTCAACCCGAGTTTTTTACTTAGATTATGCTTGGTCAATTTTTTTTTTCTCATTTTTCTTTAAGCCTTAACCAATCTAGGTATATATCAAACAAGCGAGGTCAATTCAAGTTTTATAAGTGAGATAAAGGTAACCCACTTAATTGATCTTTCTTGTCATCCTTGTAAGGGATGAAGCTCCATCGTCAATCCATCGTCTTAAAGTGCACATTAAAAAAATGTCAATCTTATGGCAGAAGAACTTAACACCTAAGTTGTTCAATGATATATTCGATGACATTAATAATATTGTTTTTTGGGCGGGCCAACTCTCACTGTGCCGTCACATTGACAAGCTTTGGAGTCTTATTAATATGGAGCCTTCTGCATGTACCGACAAGAAGACTGGTGTCTGAAGGTGGGAACATGGGTGCTTGACTACGAACACAAGAGTCCAAGAGAACGCAGCTTGGGTTTATTGAAGCAGAGACAGCAGCTAAGAGGGACATCTCATGCAAGTTCCTTCTGCCCCATCATCTCTCTAGCACTATATACAGTTTGATAACATTAAATAATGGAGATATATGTAATATAGTAATGCTGAGGTTTTGGACCGCTCAATGGTTTTGGCCATTGTTTTTCTTTTTTTTTTATTGACGTGGGTGTTCGAGCCAGCTTGCGTGCACCTCGATTAATCTCATGGGTCCTGAAGTTAACGATTATATAAGTCTTCAGTGGCCCTAAGATTTATAAAACTCAAACTGGTAATCTCTAGAAATTAAATGTAGAATCTAATCAGTTGAGTTCCACTCTTCGTATTGTTTTTTTGCCATTGTTGATACTGTGAGAGGATGAGAAAGAGAACAAAACACAAGACAAGGTAATCTCGTGGAAGAACACATGATGTAGTTGTTGGGTGGCAAATGGTTACTTTTTAACCCGACCCCATTTGTTAATGCAGGCTTTATGTTTTGCACGCCTCTGTAATCTATCTGTGATTTCTTTACCCCTCTCTGGTTGATCCTAACTGTTGAAAGTAAATGCCCCAAGATTGTCCCCAAGATTATTTGACTCTTGGACGAACCCCACTTTAAATATGAACCTTCTCTCCTGGCTTATCCATGCCTGAGCTTACCAGCACGTTTTATACATGACTGGAATAGATTCATGAAGTCGCCGTGACAGCCCCTTCGCACCAGTAAGAGCTCTGATTCGACACCAAATCAACCAAAACGCTCTCTGTGCCGATTCCTCTGATTCTTACATGTGATTGTCATCTTCGTTTTGTGTGAATGTAGAGTCGAGATACAATTGACAAGGTGAACTGCTTCCATTTTCATCCGTCATGCTGCATAATAGGAGAAACATCTCCACACAGAGAAAAACCCAATTCTGTACCCATACTTTTAGCAGAGGAACATGCATGGGATGACTGTACAACATTCGAGGATTCAAGGTGAACAGTTGTTGAGCCAGGGGCAAATGCCAAATTTAGCGAACATCGCAGCACATCCATATTCATTATCAACAACATTAAATAGCTACACCGCACCCTAATGCAGACGAGTTCACATGCCAGGGCCTCAGCCCTTTTTCCCCAAGGAATTTTGGGCCAGGGCCGGCAACAAATCCTCGTCAGGGGAGTGCCAGCTTCCAGACAGGGTATTTGATGAGGGTATTAAAAAAAATGGACGTTCTGTTAAATCCAAACACACAGAATTTAAGTAAAGCATAGGTAACATTTTGCATTTTGGTTTTCATGTAAATATTAACTAACTGTTGATGAACATGCATTAATAAATAAACTCCCATTGATCTTCAAAAACCAAGACAACAAAAGCAGACCCAGATGAAGTTTCTATTATTTACTAATAGGGCCATAGACATTTTTGTTCCTCCTGCAGATGTGGAACCCTAGCCCATGGCATATTTCTGGGTCCAAGACCGAGCAGTGGTTTCATACTTGAATCTGTCTGTCTTGTACATGTGAGCAATTTCAGGCACCAGGGGATCATCAGGGTTTGGATCAGTCAACAGTGAACAGATGGACAGAAGAACCTACAAGAGAGAGATATTCCGTCTTAAAACAATTATGCAAATCCAATGTCATTAATGCGACAAATATAAAACTATAATGCAGATCTAGCATCAATATTATACTACTCTATAACTTTAACACAACATCCCATGTTCAGAGAGAGAGACAAAAGAAAGCATGATCGAAGAGATAATTATACCTTGGATATTGTAAGAGCAGGGCTCCACTGTTCTTTGAGAATATCAAGACAAATGCTTCCATTGCTGTTGATGTTGGGGTGGAAAACCTTTGTACGGAAAGAGACCTTTCCAGAACACAATCAAATCAGACAAAAAAAAAATTATAACAAAAAAGGAGAGAGCTAACTTTTAAACCCCAGCACATCAAAAGCCCACAGAATATATTGTATCATCGAGTTAACAACTGCCTTCTATTTTTTTGGGAAAAAAAACTCTCTAAATATTAATGCATAGTGTCATAACCCAAGTGGCAAGCAACCTCAGCTAGGGGGATGATAAGAAGCACCTCCATGAATGCCATAGGACACTCCAGGATGTGCATTTCCGGTCCGACAGACTGGCATGCTCTGGCAATCAAGCAAGTCAATTAAAAAAGAGAGGAAAAAAAAAGTGAGAAGCCAGGACTGACAAAAAGCCATCCTCAATCATTGGAATGTTCACCACTCAATTGCAAATTGTTTCAAGCAAAAACGAGGCAAAGGGATATCAGTGTCAGGAACACCCATTTTTTTAACAAAAGAAAACATTGCAATTATGGAAAGAGGACAGGCGCTCAATGGACTATGTATACAGTATAAATAAAACAGATATGAAAATTCACAAATAAAACAGATACGATAATGCAGATAATTCACAAGCACAATGAAGTGCACAAGCGCAATGCGGTATGTTCAGGAAGGGAGAAAGAGTGGGGGGATGAGAAGGAATGCAAGGCATGGAGTATCAGAAAAATGAGCATAGTGATTACCTTGGGTGGCTTGAATGGGTAATCTGGTGGGAAGTGAATGGATACGAGAAACACCCCACCAGCAAATGGGCTGTCAGCTGGGCCCATAATTGTTGCTTGCCAGTGGAACATATCATCAGCAACAGGACCTGTAAGCATGCGTTGTATGTCACAAGCCATGGTTTAAATCAATAAACTCCAACGAAAATAAAATATATTTTGGCTTAAAAAACAACTGAATTCATCAGCTTCAATGTTTAGCTTGCAGACTGGCCTAGGCTCATAAATGAAAAGGATAGTGATCATCAATCTACACAGCCAAGTGTTAAAATAGTCAATAGCAATTCCACATTGCAATTCCACACCCCAATCTCTATTAAAATAGTCAATAGCATCTTACCCCACCACCCAACAGATCCAATGATGAAAACTTTTTAGGTCACTCCCACAAGTGATGAGCACAACAAAATCACATTCACAGATGACTGAACCCCAGCCCACCACTTACCAAACAAACAATCTGTATTCCATAACAAATGGAGTTGGATTCTCATTGATTACTCTTTTAAGCGAATCTTCCTTGTCCTTGCCACTAAACCATTTGTAACAATTTTCAGATCAATGTGCTCGTGTAAGTCAAAGTAAATACAACGAAGATTTTACAAGTGTCAACATTCAAAGCAATCCCAGTTGCCACCCCAACTTAACTATGCAAGCATATAGATTTCATAATTAAACCAAAGAGAGCAACTTATAAGATTAACAACTCCACTTAGGCAAGAACAAAACAATTGAGGGTAAGTAAAGAAGTCAACCAGCGCTGCATGAAGCAGGAGGGTCCTTCTGCAGGTCTTTCAACTCCTTGTTGATCCTCTTGGAAGCCATCACAAATTCTCTGAACCTTCAAAAACATATGTTAGTATAATATTGTCAGCAACATATGTCATCCACAACCAATCATCCAATCAGATACGAACAAATACACGGCTTTAATTTTAAACCGCAGAAGAAAAAAATTTTATATAAATAATAGTAAACCCATAATTTTTTAAATGGTTCTAAAATACTCCTCTCTTCCGATCACTAAAAGGGTCACAGGAAAAAACAAATCAGAGCAACCAAACTGAGGCACGAAATCACTTTCATGGAAATGAAAACCCATCAGAGTGAAAATCCCTTAAATTTTCTCAGTAACCAAACAAATACCAGATCTGTTAACAGGAAAACCCATTAAAACACAACAAAAAGAAATCACTTTTATATAGTGACCCCATAACGCAAATAAAACAAAGCCAGCAAGTACGATTCAGAAAAATAAAAACCACTTAATATGTTGGAAACGACGGGGTTTATTACCGGCAGTGTTGGTTGTTGAGTTAGGATTAGGGTTTGGTGTGTTGATTCAGCGGTAACAGAGAGAGAAAGAAAAGAGAGTTCTGTGTTTTATAAAAATATAGTAAAAGAGGAAAGGAAATTAAAAAAAAGGAGAGAATCCTAAGTTGCCTTGTGGCGGTCTGTCTCTGTCTCTGACACGAATGCCCGTTACCTTCTTATTTGCTTTATTCAATCATTTTTTCTTTTTGTTTTTTTCAAAGAAGATAATAGTTAATTAATTTTATTTCTATCCCAATAACGTAGCATCGATATCATCATTTCAGAAAAATTATCTTAAGCATATCGCTTTTGTGGATACAAATCGTTCTTTAACTTCAAGAATGGATTGTGCAGGGTCCATAGCATTGGCCCAAAGAGGAAGAAGGTGCTGGGAAGCTTCTTGGCCCTGACCAATGTTTTTCTTGGGATTTGTTCATAGCAATTAATTACCCAAAAACCGAAGAAAAAGGAATGCTCTTAACCCACTGTCCACTGATGATGATTAATAAATTCTGTAGTTTCTATCATTTATTAGTTAGTTGGACCAAAGACACTCATCTTCATGTCTCCAGTGGAGATGTAGAATCCTAAGCCATTGCATATCTCCGAGGTCCGATGCTGTCCTGAGCAGTTGTCTCGTGCCAGGCTTTGTTTGTCCTCTCCAAGTCAGCAATTTCAGGCAGGCACCAGTGGACTGTGTCTTTCCAACACCAATACTGAACTTGTTCTGTTCGGGCACAATTGACTGTGGCCCAAGCAAGTTGAGAGGTTTGATACTTGCAATCGGTGGTGCCCTCGTATATTGGAAAACTGATAATCATTCATTAGTCTTTTCTAAGTGATTTAGTGGCGTTAGTCTACACTTGATCAAGCCACATGCCCACCAAAAACATTATTTTAATCAAACACTAAGAACAAGTGTACACAATATCCAGGTATATAACGAAAAGAGGGTGTCCCTCTCTTGTACAAAGACTTTAATCACCAAATTTTGGAAAACTAAAGAGAATTAGACGTTAAATTACAAAACTAACCTGCCAATATATATGAAAATAAAAAATAAGGATCAATTTGATGACTCTAGACCTAACCAGGTTAGGATTCAAATTAAAGCTAGTTAAAATTGATGTAAATAACTTGAGGAATCAACTCATGACCTTATCAACAATATTGAATTTTAATTTAATTTAAAAATATATATAAATAATATTATTTTAAATTAATTTGAATCATAGTCTAATATCCAACTCGTGACTAAACTATGAACAAAAAAACTATCATGTCATTTTACAGTGATCTGTTATTCAAGTAGTAGACATTAATGATATAGTAATTAAGCCATCTCCAATAACATGTGAACATCCTTCACCCTTCAATGAATTCCAATTGCGTGATCGATCATCCACTAATGCTTAGATTATTAAAGCAATTACTTGACTATAATCTTCTCCACAGCTTGTTTACCGACTTCGTAAGCAGGTCTCATGGACAAACAACAAAGCACATGGATCTCGTTTAGTTAAAAGGAAAAGTCAGAGGAAGTGGATGGTGAGTGGTACAAGCACCAACGGCAATATAGAGAGTACGTGTAGGGTGTACCACAAAACTTGGCGATAATACTTCATTTAACTCCTCCATCTCAATTTGACAACGACATTATCTTCATCATTCACATCTCCTCCTCATCTTTCTCTGTTCGGTTTCTAAACAAAAACTGAAACCAGGGTTCTGTTTCTTTCATCATTCTCTTTCGTTTTTTTCTTTGAATTCGACGGGTGTGCTTTGCCATCTTTTGAGGAGCTGAGGAAATCATCAAGAGAGAAGTGTTTCTAGAAGGGTTTGTGCTGGTTCTTGATTAATTTCTTGCTTTTAGTGAGTTTCTGGTTAGAGTTTATGCCTCCTTTAAATTTCATTTTGAAGCTAGCTCTGATTTGTAGGCGTTGATTTCAGAACTGCAACTGATAGAATATATATTACAGGGAGAATGATACTTGCGATTTGATTATGAAAGAAGTTTTCTTTGGTATCATTCCATTACCTTGTCATTCAAATTAATTAGTTAATGCTATAGATGTGGCTCCATTTCCTTCGCACCAGCATAAATCTGGCTGTAGGAAGCTGTGATATTGCTTATCAGTTCAATAAGGTTATCATTTATAATCATGGATCAGGTGTTCTTCTACATGCATTAAAGATGTGTCTTGCATGCAAAACTTATTGAGAGAAGGATAGACTTGGTTTGTTAACAAGTCAGATTTTGGAATGTTCATATACATGTAAAGCATACAACTCTTGAATGATCGTGAATTAAAATTTTATTTTTTCTGGGATCTGGTCTTTGATAGGCAAAGGATCATGTGAACTTGTTTTGGTCAAAGGAACAGTGGAGGTCACGAACATCTATCTAGCTAGCTCTGTATTTTCCTTCCTGACGTTTATCTGGTGTTCAGTTTCCCTAGTGGAAGAGCTGTATATTTTGCTGTGCTGAGCTTGCTCGAACACGTCTAACATCTTCAATTGATTATGTGACCAGCCAGAAACGCACTGAATTTTCCTGCGTCGCGTTTCGCCTCGTTAATTGAGAATGGGAGGTGCAGTGGGAAAGGCTGGTTCACCTCAAAAGGCATGGATACCGGAAACAAAAATTGAAACAAAAGTGGTCGAAGCTATGCGGCGGAGGGAAACTCATGGAAGTTCAATAAAATCATTCAACAGCATAATCTTAAAATTCCCAAAAATAGATGAAAGCTTAAGAAAATGTAAAGCTACTTTTGAGCAATTTGGTAAGTCTCCAGTTTCGCTCTGTATGTTTTCTTCTTTGTAGATTTCATTTGGCTATAAGCAAACATGAGACTCGAGGCTTTATTAACTAAAAAACTTAAAGGAGTGGGGGATCTGTTTATGCCTTCATATATACAAGATTAAATATTTTTATTTATACATGTTTCTTGATTTTTTTTTTAATTATTATTTATGGTTTTTTCATTTATTAGTATATAATTCTTTATTTATTTGATTATAAAAAAACATGTGTATACAAATTTTTTTATTGAAAAACAAATATCTGAACTGCTGCTAATCGTAAAATTAACTTGATGGTTGATGCTCTAGATATCTTGAATTTTTTTTTAATCAAGTCTTAGCTAAGCGATACCAAAATTAAGGATCAAATTACTTCCCTGGAGTTCATCCAAAATACTGATTTCCAAGGCAGATTGACGGATTGTTTGGTAATACAGATGATTAAAACAATGCTGCCTCAACTTGACAAAACCATGGATCAAGTTAATTACAGCACCTTTCCCCTAATATTCAAGGGATCATGCCCTCATGCTGTCATGATACGAACGCACAGAAATTACAGACAAACACATCCCTTTTTCTTCTTTGTTTACTTCCAAGTGGTAAGAGTTCGTTTTATTTCTTTGCAGATGAAGATTCCAATGGGTCCATTGATAAGGAAGAGCTCCGGAAATGTTTCCATAAGCTGGAGACTGCGTTTACAGACGAAGAAATAAACGATCTCTTTGAGACATGTGATGTTAATGAGGACATGGGCATGAAGTTCAATGAGTTCATTGTACTTCTCTGTCTTGTCTATCTTCTCAAGGATGATCCTGCTATCCCTCAAGCTGTATCCTGAATAGAGCAGTTAATGCTCCGCCATTCTGATTTATAGCTACTGCTTTCCATTTTTTCTCGAACCGAACTTGGCATGTTCCATCCACCACATGATTCCTACAGTTTAAATCATTTTCTTCTATCTCTTGATGAGAGAGCTCTTCATGTTTTACAGCCAAACTTCCAGTTCTCCACCTCGTTTTCTAATTAATTATGTGCTGTCTAGCTACTTGCATTTGTGCCGAGTCTAGGTAAGGTTATCACCCCTCCTGGAATTCCCATTGTTTAGCTTCTCAGTTCAGTTCTAGAGTGTTGCAATGCAAGAGAATTTGTTTTTCTTGTGATAAGGGCTTCGAGTAGTTATCTTGCCTTGCTGTTTTGGCTTCTCTAATTAAAATAAACAGCAAAATTGTGTGTTTTTCCTTCGTTATCTGCCATGTTTGTAATCCATGACATGTTTAGAAATCACGAATAGGCATGCCGGATTTGGAGGCCACATTTGAAACACTGGTTGGGGCCTTTGTGTTCTTAGACAAGAACAAGGACGGTTACGTCAGCAAGAGTGAGATGGTGCAAGCCATAAATGAATCTGGGGAACGTTCGTCTGGACGAATAGCCATGAAAAGATTTGGTTAGTCTCTCCCCCTCCTCTCTAGACATTCCACTTCCATGATATGCATGTGTAAAGGTCACTTGCATTGTACGTCGACAAATGATATATAATGTCACATTTATGTGCTTGGGACGGCATTCAGCAGTCAGAACATGCTCATATACAATGCAGGTCCTTGTAGGCAAGAAGGAAATTCCCTCTGGTTTACTGAGTGATAATTAGCCGTCTCATATTGGCACCCAAGTGGATTGCCGGACAAGCTAGCTAGGGTTTAGTTTGCATGCATGTCAAGGCGCGAATGTAGATTTCTTAGAATCCAATCAATTATTATACGTACTCAAGGCTTCTGTTTAGTACTGATCATTACTCATGATGAGGAACCAGTTCTGCTTCAGCCACACGGGGGCAGTACGTACTTTTGCTTGAAGAAACGGTACTAATCTTGGGCCTCACTTTACAATTGCAGAAGAGATGGACTGGGATAAAAATGGAATGGTGAATTTCAAGGAGTTTCTGTTTGCTTTCACTAATTGGGTTGGGATCGATGATAACGAAGATGAGGAGGACTCATGAATGTATGCAAATTCTCCCGTCTCCAGCTCTCTACTTGACGAATCATGATGACCTGGAGCTGACATTCACAGACGTGAAAGTTCCTATTTATATATATATA
>Ga0325402_1004004_pt1 | contig 13510 bp, 6 predicted proteins | sample PopdelMetagenome_22_FD_207212 | JGI IMG/M metagenome (GOLD analysis project Ga0325402, IMG submission 207212) | Populus deltoides microbial communities from Bellville, Georgia, United States - Xylem-PdKOR-R3 | ecosystem: Host-associated > Plants > Phyllosphere > Stem > Wood/Secondary xylem... | reverse complement strand
ATTAAAAATTTAATTTAAAATAAAAAAATTAAAATTTTTAAAAACTCTAGGTGAAACACTGCAAAACACATGAAAAGGGTTAGCTCTCTCGGATAAATGAATGGATTCGAAAACCAAAAGAAAGTGGGCGGTTGATTCCGCCACATAACGCGCAGATAAAAAGCTTACACAATCAACGAGAGAGATGGATATAGCAAACCTGCAAAGATTGGAAGGAAAGAAAATCATTCAAAATTTATGAAGCTACGAAATTAAGCTGACACCCTTTTTCCAGCTTTCTGTCTAGCACAACTGTTTCTGTAGGCTTCGCCGGGACTGAGCTGAGAAATTATTTCTGGCTTTCCATGAATAAAAATGTATTAGTAATTAAAGTTATAACTTGAATAATCATTTTTATTTTTTTCGTTTCTTCTGACGAGTCTTTCTTCTCATTGGTTTTGGCTTTGTTTCGTTGACTAGTCTTGCAGCGGGGCTTTGGGTCTTTTACCAAGGAGCAGGAATGACTGGCTCGACCTTAAGGAATACGTCCGAAGATGCGACTGGAACTGGAAGAAGAGGAACGCCACTTGACCGAGAAGGAAGGGTGCTCGACCCGTAAAAGTCTTAATGCCTCTTCCTGCCCTATGCTGCCTTCCAGTTAAGTTATATACCAAATCAACACAGTTTGGTAAAAGATTTCATAATGACCCGAGATAAAAAAAATTTGAGAAAATAATACATTTTCATTCAACCGCTAATAAAAATCACAGTTTTATTAATAAACCGCTAATAAAAATAACGGTTTTATGAAACAACCACTATTATCATTAATATCTGTATTAAACAACCGCTAATGACAATAACTGTAGTTTTATACATAAACACTAATGCGAATAGCAATTGTGTTATCACAACATGATTTTATCCTAAACACAACTCAAAATGCTACATAAAACAAAGTCGAAACAACCACAACCCAAACCCAAACCAAACCATAAATTATCAATACCTATAATTGAGGGTGCAATATTTTAACATCATTTTTATTTATTAATTATAATCCCAAATTAATATGTGTTATTTTTAAAATTGATTTTATTTATTAACTATAAAGATAATTGATAATATCAATAATGAAACATGACCATTTGCATCTTTAACCTATAAATAGTTGATTTGAAATTTTAAACAATTTGTTCATGATGTTCACATGTTCATCTATAAATTAATGATTTTAAATCATATTTATTTAAAATAAGATGAAAATGCATAATATGTAAGACAATATTAAAATCAACATGATAATTAATTAAAACAATATTATGAAAGTAATAATAATAAAAATAACTCATAACTAAAAAAATAACACAATATAATATTACATTCAGGCCTATTTATGTCTTCTACGACAACAAGTGTATGAGCCAATTTCACAATAGTATGACTTTCACCTACCTATGTGGTCTCATCCTTAGAGATAACATTTTTCAGACTCAATGTCTCTCCTAACAGGTCAAGTGTATTATATGTCTTGTACCAAAAAGATGCATAATAACAAGCAAGTCCATCATCATCATCGAGATTACAAAGATCAGCCGCAACACATCAACCATCATATAACAACTATCCAACATAATATTAAGCAAATACAAATTATTAATTCATAAATAAAATTCAATGGTTTTGACCAAATTCATAAAAAGTAACAAATACTTGCAACATTTTAAATTCGACATGCATGTGGCTCATACCATCTCCTCGCATAGAGAAACCTGCGATGAGTTTGGTATAATAATTCAGCATGTTATAATATTTGTTATAATATACTTAGGTACTAGCCCATATATTACAGGATACACCTTTCTAAAAATAAAATTTCTTCGTGCATCCTATATATATATATATATATATATATATATATATATATATATATATATATATATATATATATATATATATGTATGTATGTATTGAAGATGGTGCATCATCCACTTATAATCAACGTGCTTACCCAAACGACTAATGAATGCAACTAATCGCTCACATGTATGTCATATAGGATGTGTTACTTAAAGTTAAATTGTCTCATTACACGATCTGAGCAATACATATTGACAAGCTAAAAAAATATAAGTGGGACAACTGTTATCTATAAGTTTATGAGCAATGTGCATATAACAAGAGCAACTGATATATCATCTTCTAAATAAAGATCTCACACAATCTATTGAAACATCAACAATGCAATTATTTTTCTTCATTTATCAACAACAACCCATGCAATTATATCCCAATATTTTCTAATAACAAAAAATTTCAACATCAATAATGCAATTAGTTTTCATCATTTGCTAATATCAACCTATGTAATTATTTCCCAACTGTTTTCAATGTAAATGTTTTTTAAACTTCAACGATGTAGTTATTTCTCATCATTTACTAACATCAACTTATATAACTATTTCCCAATATTTTTCAATATAAAAGATTTTTAGCATTAACAATGCAATTATTTCTCATCATTTATCAATATCAGCCCATGCAATTATTTTGCAATATTTTTTAATATAAGAAATTTTCAACATCAACAATGCAATTACTTCTCATCATTTACCATAATCAACACAATAAATTATTTCTCATCATTTACAAAGAAGATGATACGCAATCATTTCTCAATATTTTTCAATATAAAAAAAATTCAACAATAACAATGCAATTATTTCAGTGCAAACCCTAGTTGCTATTACTTTGACCTTAATATTATCAATGGAAACATATTGAATTGCATCAATTAAAACCTAAATGATCTCAATTGAACAAAATCTCCAATTACGATAATTTTTACCAAAATCCAACACAAACTCTAATTGGTATGATTTTGACCATAACTTTATTAATAACATCAATTGATTGAAAAACTATCTAATTGCATCAATCAAAACAAACTTTATCTCAATTTTAACAATATTATTAAATACAACAAGTATCTCAATAATCAATTTAAACCCTAATTTCTCTAATTCAAACCTAATTGATTCCATAAATCACATCAATTGTATTAAAAATACATAATTGCAACACTCAAAACCCAAAATTATCTCAACATCAACAAAATACCCAATTATCAAACACAACACCAATAATTATAAATCAAAACTCAAAATTTCTCAATTCAATAATGAAACCCATAAAATTAAGAGACAATACGACTTTTTTTCCTTGAGTGATGGCTAAGTGGTGGTTCCACTAGTTGTCATGGCGAGGAGGTTGTTAACACAAGCTTGGGCATTTGGTTTGTAAAAAAAAAAAAACAGTAGAAAGATTCGTGGAGAGGAGGGGAAGATGATTTTGATGTTTCAGTAGAGGATTGAAGGCTGTTTTGGGTGATTAAAAGTTGTTTTTGTGGTGATTTTTTGGTTTTTACAATTTTTTCTTTTGAATAACCAACGACTATGAAAAATAGAGGGGTCATTATATATGCATTATAATCACGATTCAGAATCATGGTTGTATTATGTAACTTCTATTCTGAATAGTTATTTTTATTAAAACTATATAGTTATTTTTATTAAAACTATCATTCTAAATCGTAATTTATATTAAAAACACGATTCATTTCAAGACCATGATTCTGAATAAATAATTGTTTTATTAAATTATGTCATTTTCCCAGTATCTTTTCAAATAGTGTCATTCCCCTAAAATTTTATCCTAATTATGTCATTTTTCAAAAATTTCTAGGGCTTTAAGCACTTAAAGGGAAGGAAGTGATCCTAATAATAGAGGATAGATTCAGTAAATATGCACACTTTATTGCCTTGATGCACCCCTATATTGTTGCTACTGTGGCTAGAACCTACATGGACTAAGTCTATAAGTTGCATGGTTACCAACTATTATTGTCAGTGATTTATGCATATTGAATTGATCCATCTCCTTTAGCTGCCATCCACCCTGTGTTTTATATATCTCAATTGAAGAAGCATCTTGGCAATAGAATGACTGCCCTAGTATTGCCCTACTTCTACAAGGAAACTTCTTTGCAACCTCGAGCAATTCTGTAGTGTAGAATGAAAAGGAGAGGAAATCGAGTTGCACTGTTGTAATTAGTTGTGTTTATCTATGTATCTTTTCTAATGGAAAGGAATTGGATGGGATTATAAAGGGTCCTAGATAAAGATTTTGAGGGTTTTGGGTTTGGTTTGAACTGGATAAGTTCTAATATCTCTCTTTGTTGGGATCTTGCTGGTACTAAAAAAAAATTATTTTTGTTGATCAATTCTAAAGGTTTCTTTTCTATATAAGACATTGACTATTGATCATCTTACCTTTTTTCTCCAGGTTTTTGCTTTTATGTTTCTTTTATTTTCATTGTATTGGTTCTCATATGTTTGCAAGAAGGTTGGTGTCTCTTTCATAGTTTTCAAATTAATTTTCTTTTCTTATTTCTTTTGTTTAGAAACTTTACTTCAGTAAAGGCTTAACCTTTTCTTTGTCATATCGACTTTTTTTTTTCCGACTAGCTAAATCTTGATATGTTTTGATTTTTTTTTGTTTGTATTTTGATTTCCTGCTCAATAAATATGTTTGTAGATTGAAATTGTTTAAATAGACAGAATAAATCAGATAATATGGTCTGTACTTTGTGTTTCGCTATGTGAATAAATCTCTACGAGGGTTTCGATAACTTAGTCTGTTTTAGTTTTTATGTATATAGAATACAACATGTTTCTCTTACAAGGTGTTGTGAAAGGATTCTTCAACTGATTGGGCCTTCTTTGATAATCTTTAAATTTTGGGGTTATCTTGTACTATTAAATTCTTTTTTGAATGATTTTTAAAAACACACTTAAAAATATCCGTAAAAAAAAATCCCTCCCTTCTCCCCTGCTCAAAATTTCCCAACACACACCATGGCAATTTGCTCAAATAATGAAAGTATAATGGATATGGTTATTTTTCCTTTTGCAATAAATGTTATGGGATTCTTGCTTGAAACAGGCTAGCAAGTGTTTTTTTGGACAAAACCAACCACTAAACCAAATCTATCACTCACCAGTCTCCAACTAGCATTCTCTTTTTAGATTCAGGAGTTTAGATTTATTACTATACAACAGAAGCTTTAATGGGTTTGCTAGTGTTTTAGAAAACAATAAAAATATATTCAGATTTTTCTTCTTTCTTGCTCATGGAGTTGAAGAAGGAAAAGCTTGTGATGTAAGTTTCCTTAATTGTCAAGTGTTGATAAAAGTGGAAAAGCTTGGATTTTTCATTAATTGGTTGCTGTGGAAGGCAATATTTTTTTTTTAATTTTTTCAAATGGTTGCTATGAATGAAAATGTCATGAAACAGGCAAACTAAGATAATCAAATTTTTGGTGGGTGTTTATTGTTGATCATAAGTAAACTAATAAGTCAGCTTTGTTTGTCTTTGTGGTTGAAAAATATTTTTGTAAAAATTTAAGATTCTTTTACTTCAAATTATTTTTTTTTGTAATTTTAGATTGTCGTAATGTGCTGATATGAAAAATAATTTTTTTAAAAATAAAAAAATATTTTTCTCCATTAGCTTTTGTAAAAACTAATATCTCATTTAAATCTTTTGATTCTTTAATAGCTGCTACCATGTAATCAAAATGAAGTGTTAGGTTTTGAAGAATTTTCTCACCAACTAGGAAATTTGTCATCTTTTCTCCATTAGCCTTTCATATGATTAACTAATTTTTATGTTCATGAAAAATACTCTTCAATAGCCTCATTGTCTTTCATTAAGAAAAGATCAAACTATGTCTGTAAAGTTTGTAACTTTACCTTGACATTTGTAAGATTTGTCTAAATATCTCAAGCTTTTTTTGCAGTTTCTACATGAATGATTTTCTCAAAAATAGATAATTCAACCTTTTATACAACAAAAAAATTGATGTACAACCCAACCCTTTTGCACAGTAAGAGCAACAACTTTTTATGGTATCCAAACTAGCAATTAGGCAAAAGGTTTTGAAAAATCTACCCTAAATATTTGTGTATATCCCTTGACAACGAGCCTTGCCTTTTTTTTTTTATATAGAACCATCAAGATTTAGTTTGGACCTGTAAACCCACTTGACTCTTATAGCTTTTTTGTGTTTAGGTTTATCCACCAATTCCCATGTTTGGTACTTTTTAATTATTTTTAGCTTCACCTTCATTGCATCTATCCATTTCTGATTTGTTACGACTTTATTATATTATATAGGCTCTATTATTCATTACAACTCTGATAAATATCAAAGAGTGATCTAGTTCCTCTCATAGGTTCATCATCCATATCCTCATTCTTTTTCTAATATTTAAGCTTCATGTTATTTTCCCAACGCCAGCTATCTGACTCTAAGAATTTAACATCTTTGTTGATAATTATTTTGTTGGTTTATGGCAAGTAGATTTTATAGACTTTTGAATTTGTGTTATAGCCTACAAAGATCTTAGATTCTGCTTTATTGTCCAATTTATCTCTCTTAACATGTGGAATGTAAGAGAAACACACACAAGTAAATGTTTTCATATTAAAAAACTTTGGTTTGTAGTTATGTCATGCTTCAAATGGGGTTTTTTTTTGCAATGCTTTCGTTGAAAACCTGTTTAATAGAAATACTATAGTGTTACTGGCTCAACCTCAAATTTCTTTTGCAGCCCTTTATCATGAATCAAACAGTTTTTCATCTCCATTATTGTCCTATTTTTCCTCTCCACAACACCATTTTTCTAAGGAGTGTAAGGTGCAATTAATTGTTGTTCAATGCCTAGAACTTCACAAAACTTGTTAAATTTTCCAGAGAAGTATTCAGTTCCATTGTTAGACCCTATAACCTGCATTTTACATACACTTTAACTTTCAACCCAAGCTTTAAACTTCCCTGAGATGTCAGCAACCTTAGATTAAAGCTTCATAAAATAAATCTTGTATATTCTTATATAATCAGTCATCAATTAAATAAATATAAAACTTATTGCCATTTAGTGATGATGTGTTCTTAGGTCCCCCAACATCTGCGTGTATTAATTGCAGCTTCAGTGTGGCTCCGTAAGCCTTATTTTGTTGAAAAGAAAAGCTTGATAGCTTACTGTATTGACAAGCAGCACATGTAGGAAGCTTGATTAGTACTTAAAAATACATTTTTATCAAGGTTTTATTTCATCATTTTGCACTTGAAGTATCAATAACTCCTTAACTAGAGCATGTTTTATAATAACATGTCTTATAAGATACCTTTAATTTATGGTAAATGTTCATCTTAAATGCAGGCCTATCACATAAATCAAATGATTGATTGATGAGTTTAACTACTAAAATTGAGAAGACAAAGAGGGGGCTAAGCTTAGAAAAGAGATGCTGGTTCAGTACAAACTGGAACATCATTCGGTTATTTGATCATAACTAGATCTGTAGAACTTGGATTTAGGTCTGGTTTATACGTATGGAAAGCTAAGACATAGGCCTAAAAATTTCATGAGAGTCCAAGATTTAAAAGTGTCATTTTCGAGTTCAAATGGTAGCAACAACAGAGAAGTCGGAATCTGTCCTGCAACCCAGACATTGTTCAGTGTTCAGACCATATCTCGAGTTCTAGAAGTCCAAATGCACCGATTCTTGTTTTGTTGGAAAGCTGAGACAATTTCCTAGAACTTTCATGTTAGCAATGATGTTTTGTTTAGACAAGAAGATAAGGATTGTCACCAAGTTAAGATGTGGCCACCTACTCAACAATTAGTCATCAAATCAATAGTTCTGAATTTTGGCCTATAAAAGAAGGCATTTGTCATGCATTTAGGCATCTTGGTTTTCAGATCAAGATCATGCTCTTTATTTCTTTTTTTATATTTTTGTAATGTTTAAGTTTTATTTCATGTTATATTTTTCTTAATCTCTTGTTTATACTTTTCATTTCCTTTACTATACTTATGTTCTTATGTTGTTTATTTATGTTTCTCTTCTTCATTATATTTAGTTAAGTTTATTATGTCAAGGTGAAAAGGTTACACTAATGGTGTAAGAATAAGTATAGTGTAAAATCAATATGGATTTTAATGTTTGATACTAACATATTTTGTATTTGTTATCTTATTCACTCTTAATACTTTGCTTGCGAAATGGTTAATCTAGATTTATGTTGTATAACCCTTGGTACAACAAATACTTGATCCTTTTATAACCAACTGTATGGTATAACCGACACTTATGTTATGAAAGAAACCTGATTTGTTGTTAACATAAATTAACATCATGAATACTTGACAACATTTACAAGTATTATCATTATTCGAATAAGATAACTAATGTAATCATGTTAACAATTTATAATCCGATTGGAACCTCCTTTGTGTGTGGTTTCCAGTTGAGTAATAAAAAGAGTTTATACTATACTTATTTGGAATACCATTAATGGATCCTCTAACATTGACAATTATTTTATCCTTGTTTAATCCTTACATCAATATCCCATAAAATTCTCATAAACTCTTTGTTTTATTAAATATATATTAGTTATAATTTATATAGTTCATCTCCCTGTGGTTTGACCCTGGTTTTGCTGGGTTATTTATTACTTCGACACTCCTACACTTGGGATAAGACATCAATCTTTTGATCGTGTCAAAGCTCCTCCTCTAATTTAGGCAAGATTTTAACCAGTTTGTTCTTCTTCATGAAGTGTAAAGCAAGATGATGGAAATACCCCATTCTCTTATGCTAAAGCACTGGATTGTTTTCTTTTTTATATATTGTAACTTGTTTTTTTTTTTTAATAAATCCAAAGCAAAGCCATTTCCTTTCATTTAGACTCTAAACACTTTTTTGTCTCTTGCATCTTTAATCACATATTTTTTCCTTCAAATAGCCCTTTTTATAGCCTTTTTCAAGCAACTGAGTGACACTGAATAAGTTTTGATTAATTTCAAGAACATATAAAACATCAAAAATTAATTTTAGGAATATAATTGCTATTGCTCTTTTGCCCTTTACTACAATTCATGCTCCATTTCCAATCTCCTCATTTTAGAAACAACAGTTTTATCAAGCTCTTTAAAGAGCTTTTAATCAAAGGTCATGTAGTTTGTGCAACCACTATCTATGAGCTAACTTTCAATGGAGTTGTTGGTGGCAAAATATGATGTCACAAATATTTGCTCCTTTTTGTTTAAATCCTCAGCAACTTTGGCTTCACCTTGTTGTTGTTGAGTCTTGCATATCTTTTACATATGGCCTAACTAATCACACTTTCTGACATCTTGCATCTGGCCTCTACCAATAATTGTTGTTTTTGGATGATTGGTTTTCTTACAATAGGGGCAAGGTGGAAAGACTTGAGTATTGTTATTGCTCACAAAACCTTTCAACTGGTTATAGTTGCACTGTTTTTTTCTCTTGTTTTTCTACTTCATTGTTGTTTTATGTTTTAGCTAAAAATTCCCTTTCACAAATCCTTATTGCCTCTTAAGCCTTTGTTTGTTCCTATGCTTGTAGTGAATTTAATAATTTTACCATGGTAATATTTGACAAATCTTTTGAGTTTTTTAAAGAAGAGATTGTATCCTCAAACTTCTCAGGAATTATAACTAGGATTTTTTGAACTATTTTAGAATTAGAAAAATCAGTATCAAAGAGTCTTACTTTGTTGACAAGATAAAGAAGTTTATTAGATTACTCGTTTATTGTTTTTGAATCTTTCATCCTTTTGCATCTCGAATTCTTGAATCTAATTCAACACTTGTATCCTTTTTACCCTTTCATTTCCATCATATTCTTTCTTTAAAAAAAATCCCAAATTGCCTTTGTTGTTTTTAGAGTCATGATTTTGGTTAAAAAAAAGAAGAGAAGATGAGACAGTTGTAAGCAAACTTGCTCTTGCCTTTGATTTTTTATTTGTGAAATTATTGGATCATCTAGTAGAGGTTGAGTTTCATACTCTTGTTCAACAACATTCCATATATTATTAGCATCAAGATAGGCTTTCATTCTGACATCCCACACTTGATAATTTATTCCATCAAACACTGGAGATGAAGTTGTAGTGAATGAAATTTTTGAATTCATATTGGATAGGTTATATGTTTATAGTGTTAGGTAATAAGTGTTTAGAGGTTGTGTTTTTTTCTTTTTTAATCACATAGGTCACTCAAGAAAATAACTCTGATACCAATTTATTGGTATTTTTTAAAATGTTGAAGACAATTAAAGACTAATATTTGAATTTGCTGAGAAAATTTAATTTAATTGATCATGGTCCAACAATTTATATATCTTAATGGAATCAGATCTGCATACAAAATTTATAGCAAATAAGTTTGTTAAGCAAGGAAATAGAGATAAACATAACAATCATATTGCCTAATTTATTTCTAAAAGATTAGAAACAAACAACTATTAAAAATAAAAGTTGGTAACAACTTCATGAGTCATGCTAATCAACAATATCCTTTTCTACCATGAACTATGAATCATTGATATGTACATGACTATTATCGATGTTAAAGTCAAAATAATTTATCTTAAGGATTTTAGCTACAATTCGTTAGAGTTCTACTTTAATAAATAATAAATTAGAGGCTTTTACTATAGGCAAGACAACCAAAAGGGTGCCTCCCATTTTAAAAGAATAAAAGCTATGTATGGAATAAAAAAACTGTAAAGGATCATCAACAAAAGAATGTCCTGAACATTACAATCTACTTAATAGAGCTAGTTTCATATCCTTATTATTGACATTAATATACACATTGAAGAAATTAATATATATATATATATATATATATATATATATATATATATAAGTTTAATAAGGATTGAAGATAATTTCATAGTTCCATATCAATGTTGAAGAGAGAGAATAAGAGTGGATTTCACTAGTTGCTCCTATTGGCTATTGGAATTATGAGAGGTAAATAATCTTTTTTGGTTATTGAATCCTTTACAAAGTGGGTTACTTTGTCTCTGATGTTCGTTTTTGGTAAACCAAATAGACTTGGAAAGAGTAGAGGAAGAGCATTTGAAAAAATAAAGAATAAAAAATTAATAGCAAAAGTAAGATTGAGTCACCAAATGACAAATGAACCTGATGCAATTTGAGATCAAGTCATACCCCTCCTAGTTATAGGGAGATTTGAAACACTATTGAAAGTAAATTAGATTTTGGTTTTTTTTTCTTTTGAAAAACAAAGGAATCGGCCTACCAGTTGGGAATTAGTTGACTGGTTAAATCAAATGAATTAGTCAATCAATTCATAAATGATCGATCGATCAAGTCAGCAGAATCAATTTTCCTGTTCAAAATAGGTTTTTCTTTGATTGGTTCAATTCATTGATTATCTAGGACTTTAGGCTTATAAATTGTCTTGTAATCAGAAGCATAGAACATAAGTGTAAGAGAAAATATGTACAGAAAAGAAAACACTTAATGAAACATTCCTTCCTCTTAAACTTTCTTATTGTTCTTTAGTTTTTCTTATTACATTGTTGTCCATAAACTCCTACCACACTAATTTTCTTCCAATAAATGGTATCAAAACTTCTTTTTTTATTTGACATGGCCAATACAAATTTCCCACTTCAATGTCCTCGTTTGATAAAAGAACAATTATGAAGTTTATTGTATTCATGTGGAAGCTTGGCTAGGTTCTCAAGATGTGTGAGAAATAGTTGAAATAGGCTTTGAGAAGCCTATAGAAAAAGTAACCTTTATCTTAGACCAAAAAAAGATCATGCAAAAGGCGTGAAGAAAGAATCAATAAGAACTCACAATCATCCACCAATGTCTAGATGATTTCATTTTTGAGATGGTGGCTAATGCAACCACCGCCAAACAAGAATGAGAAGTTTTGTAACAATCAAACCAAGAAGCTGACAATATCAAAAAAGGTACATCTAAAAATGTTACAAGGTGACTTTGGAAAGCTTCATATGCTTTAATCATAGAGTATTTCAAATTACTTTGCTAAAGTATTGGCCATATACAATCAAATGAAGAGATATGAGGAGAAAATTGAGGAAACACGTGTGGTAGAAAAAATTCTACGCTCCTTGCAAAAGAAGTTTCATTATATGGTGATCACTATTGAAGAATCGTAAATATAGACTTTTTGACAATTTATGGACTTATGGGTAAACTACAAGCCCATAAAGAAATAATCAATGATATTCAATAAAACATGGGTGCACAAGTAATCTTTTCAAAACACTATTCAAAATAGAGAAAAGGTGGTTCTGGATATACCTAAGGAGGTAGAGGACATGGTCAAGGTAGAAGAATAGGTGGAAAAGGCAGATTTATAAGAGAAGGCCAAGGCACTTTGAACAGGTCAATTTGTCGAGTAAATAAAGCAAATCATTCAACCAGTTCCTCTAATAGTGGCAATCTAAACCTAGGCTTGATAAAAAAAAAAAGAGAGTTAAATGTTACATTTATGAAGAGATATGTCATTATACCAGGGATTGTTGGAATCCAACCAGAAGGGTTGAAGAGAATGTTAATCTTGTAGTAGAAGAGGAGAAACAAGTCACCCTATTACTAGTCCATGATGAACAAATACAAGCCAAAGAAAATATGTATCGAGACAATGGTGCCAACAATTACATATGTAGAGATAAAGACAGGTTTATAGAGTTTGATGAATCAATTAAGGGAAATGTCACCTACGTGGATCATTCAAAGGTTTCCATCAAAGGAGAATATATGATTTTTATTAAATTGAAAAATAACAGTTGTTAATTTATTGGTGATGTTTATTATATCCCAACTGTGAAAAGCAATAAATTAAGTTTGAGACAATTATTGGAGAAGGGTTATGAAATCAAGATGAAAGATCATATTTTGACATTACTTGATACTCAAGGAGCTCTGATTGCAAAGGTAACCATGACAAATAATAGAATGTTTTTGCTAAACACAGAGACAGATGTACCTAAATGCTAAAAAACAAGTGTGAAAGATAAGACTTGGCTTTGGCATATGATACTCGAACATGTAAACTTTGATAACTTGAAGATGATGACACGAAAGGAGATGTTAAAAGGTTTACCATATATTATACATCTAAATCAGTTGTGTGAAGGATGTTTAGTGGGCAAAAGATTCCACAAGAGTTGTCAAAAGAAGTCTACATCAAGAGCAAATTAACCCCTACAAGAGATATATGGAGACGTATGTGATCCTATTCAACCATGCTCATCTTATAAAAATCTATATTTTTTTACTTTTTATTAATGATTATAGTATAAGAACATGTGTATACTTCTTAAAAGAAAAGTCTAATGTATTTAATTGTTTTAAGAAGTTTAAGGCATTAGTTGAAAAAGAAAATATTTATTCTATAGAATCATCTAAGATAAATAAGATGGGTGGATTTTTTTCAAATGAGTTTAATGAGTTTTGTGAATATCATTGTATAAAGGGACTTCTAAAAATGCCTAGATCACCATAACAAAATGACGTGATGGAGAGAAAGAATAGAAGCATCCTTAACATGATGAGAAATATGCTCAAAACAAGAAGCTG
>Ga0325402_1004002_pt1 | contig 13514 bp, 8 predicted proteins | sample PopdelMetagenome_22_FD_207212 | JGI IMG/M metagenome (GOLD analysis project Ga0325402, IMG submission 207212) | Populus deltoides microbial communities from Bellville, Georgia, United States - Xylem-PdKOR-R3 | ecosystem: Host-associated > Plants > Phyllosphere > Stem > Wood/Secondary xylem... | reverse complement strand
AATTTGAAGACTGCATGATTGCTAACTAGTCTCCTGTGAAAGAAATATTTAAGTATAAAAGAAAGCCAATCTGCTGAACAGATAAGAAGCAGAGATGAGAGGCATTAATGGAAAGTCGAGAGTTGCTCCTGAGATCGCATCTACTGAGAATCGGCCGAGACATATATAAGTATTTAAGTATCATCCTTGAAGACATAAATATTTTCTTAAAAACACACGGTAACTTATAATTTACTCAGAAGATAAAGATCTTTCTTACAAGCGTCATTAACTTAAGAGGTACATATAGTAAGAAAAAGAAATTACAGAATACTGTTGGCGGGAGGAAACACTGATGATGGCTTTGAAATACTCAGAGGAGATAAAACACACTGTTTTATTTCAAGAAACACAAAGCTTATAACAACTTGAAAAGCTTACAATACACACCCTCTCTTTTTCTCTTTCTTTCTAGTATTTCTCTCTACTCTCTCCACCAACAAATACAAACCCCGCAAGTATAAATAAATGTTCAAGGGCTTATGATTAAAGGACGATGACAACAACATGGGATGCTCCTGCCTTGTGGCTCTATGCATGAATGGGTCCAAGCGGCAAGTGCAGAAGTGGAAACATGCTCTGCGTTTGGTTTGGTTCTATGGAACTGGCTTCTGGAGGACTCATCATTCCTTTCGACTTCCTACTGACCCATTTATCTGCAAATTAAAATCATCCATTAATTAGGAGCATGCATGAGACTCAGTATGATAATAAAAATTCATTCCTGGTCAAAACAAGAAAGGAAAGAAATCATTTAAAATGCCACTATAGATGTTAACTGCCGTGGCATATCCTTAAAAGTGCTGCATAAAACATTTGCTTTGCTGAATCTTTTTTTCCCTGATAGATCAGAGATGAATGGTTTTATCGCTAGAAAGGAGCAATTACTTCCAGATTTACAAGATGGATATATGCAAAGATAGCAAAAACATCTGTAAATAGCAAGTGATGAGCATATGGTGACTTGAGAGCCCTGAGGAGCCACAGTAACATTGGGTTCTCGAAACACTAACCTGCATAGACCAAATATTGCTGTATGAAGAATGCTAAAGCACAGAGGACTAGTACCATGAAATAGTGATAAGAGAGGAAATACATAGCTTCCAGATTTCTGCGTGAAAGTACAATGCTTGGCAAATGCCGGCCTTCTTAACCTGGCTTATATAGATAAGGTTTGGTTAACTTCACCCCAGTTTTAACCCGTATGGGAAAGGTTCCGTCCACAAAAAATCATAAATCTAGCAAAGAGAAAAAAAGTCCAAGTGTGGGCTCCCCAATTTGCGATTAAGCTAGTGACCACAATTTCATATTAACCAGACTAATGTCCGGCAAGCGTGTTTTTTTTTTTTAAAGAAAAAAAACAAAATTTCAATCGAATCATTTTATAAAAAAACATTAACCGTAAAATTATTTTTTTTAAAAAAATAAAACAATATTAAACAATAATATCAATAAAAAAAATAACAACTCTTATTAATTTTTCAAACTCATAATCTGAATTATCAAACTAGAAACATTATATATATAAAAAATTATAAAACATTAAAGAATGATTTAAAATAAAAAATAAAAAATAAGTACCTTTAATGTTAAAGCTCTAAAATTTTTTTTTGTAATACGTGACTTTTAATTTATTGGTGACAACTTAACTAGAATGAGATTTTAAAAAATTTTCATTGATTTTTCATAAGGTACTCTTAAGAAAAAAAAAAACCTCTAGCAAATGGCTCTAATCTTATTTTGAGTAAAATAACTCTTTAATTTGCATGGCCAAATCCTTGTGAAAAAGTAATAAAGATTCAATTTTTTTTATTGGTAATTATTATATTTATTTATTTATTTTCAAATCATGTAAAATATTACAAACTTTTAATTTTTTTTCTCTCATTATCGTGATATTATTTAATTGGTCTAAAAATAATATATAATAGTATAATAATTATAATTAGTAAATAATAATTATACAATAAAGCAATCCTTGCTTTTATTAAACCAATAAAGTAAGAACCAACAACAAACATAATTGTTTTTGCTTGCTAGAGAGATATGATATGCAGTTATTTATTTGCATCACAACACATGAAGTATGAACAATATTGTAACAACAAAAGCTAAAGGAAACTTGAAATCTAAGGATTCGGATCTAAATTTTATTAATTTTCAATGTTAAAGTCTTGTATTGGTAGTGGTAAAAATCAATTAAAGTATACAAAAATAACCCAATATTTGTTAGATATTAAAGAGTTGTCACTTATTATTTACTTTCTAGCATAAAAAACAGTATTTAAGAGCACTGAAACATACATGCACGAGTTAATGAAACAACGTGGTTGGAATGTGTTTATGCAAATATTTATTTTATTTATTTATTAAGATTTATCATAAAAAAATATAAAATTTATGAATATTAGTTATTTTTTTAAAGATATATTATTTAACAATTGCATACTCAACACATGAAAAAACTTCAAACAAATATCTTTTACAAATTTAAAATTTAAAATGATAATTCCTCATTTTTTTATTTATTGAAACATCTATTTATATATTTATTGTTTTAGGAAAAAAAATGAAGATGTTGTCCAGGATAGATAAACGTATTCATTCTAAAGGTTAAGAATTATACATTCATTCTAATTAAATTTACGTTGTTTTTATTTTTTAATTTAAAATAATTATTTAATTTTATATAAATACTTCTTTAACCTAAAAAAAAAGTTAAAATCACGAAACCTTAAGAAAAAAAATTAAAATCACAAACCAACCGGGAAAATGATGGTCTGAAGAAACACCGCACCAAAACCCAAGAGAGAAACCAGTCGATGCCATCTAAAAACGAATCTCCTATAGCCAGTCTGCCCAATCAAAACCTATATGACAATATTTTCTATTTTGAATAATAACTCTCATATATTTCTATTCTCTTTATTACTAGTTATTTATTATTATATCTTCATTAAATTATCTCTCATAAATTTACACCTTCATTATGTATTATGTATTGAAAGGAAGATGAATTAACATTTGTATTATTTCAATAAAGATATTACAACATATTTCAATGCTTGATTTCCATTCACAACAGTATGAAATCTTTACTCCTCGTATTTTTTTCATAGAACAACATCTATTTTATATTTTACTAGAAAAGTTTATCTTGCTATATCTTACATAAAACACATTCTTATAATTTTCATACATATACCTCAAGCATACCACCAGTTTATTTATTCTCAATTTCATTATTGCCACTTAAATCATAATTTCACATAACTCTGTAACATCAACATAGTTTCAAATCATCATTTAGGTAATCTATACAATTTCAAAAGATATATACATATGATATGCAAAGAATAAAACTAAATGTGAGACAATTTAAGTTAGTTGCTTATAAAATGATAATAATAAAAATTATATAAATAAAAATAATAAATCCTACTAATTATACAAAAGGTGAAGCATATGATAAAATAAATATCTATGTAGTTAAAATAACAATACAAACTAGAGCAGCCATGTCCAGTAGTGTGTGATGGACCTAATACATATATAATCATAAAATAATAAATAGTTTTGGTATTTAGTTCCACAAAATGAATTCTATAATAATAGGCAAGATTAATAACTTTAAACATCCATATCTATATTTCAACTTTCTCAGTAAAAACCATATTACTAACTTCACAAATTTCCCTTTAAATTTGTTCACATTTTTCTCTTTGTTTATTCTTAACATCGACCTTATATTAATACCTAACTATCATTAATTATTGTTAATAATTTTCAACTTTCAACTATTATACCATATCAATCTTCTAGTCTTATTTTCATGACAAACATCATCATTTACACTAGTCTCCTTTAGAAATAGAAATCTTACCATTCATTTGCCTCCATCCATGACAACAAACTTACTATTCATTGGTTTTATTACTAGGCTATAAGCTTAATATTCATTGTCTTTCATCAGAGATAGCAAGCTTGTCATTCATTAGCTTCCATTTGATATGGAAAGCTTTTCATTAATTGGCTTCCATTCGAGATGCCAAGCTTGTTTTTCATTTCACATTTTTTTCCACCTTTGTTTTTTTAAAACACAATAGTACAATAATATAAATTAAAAAAATGTATAACAATAAATTAAAGAGATAAGGTGTTAAGCTTTTACCTGTTTCTCCTATCGACCTAGCTCTTTTAATTTGAGGTTTGATGTTTGGTGCCTTTTCTAATTTAAAAGGAGGGACCATTATTGGTATATCAAAATCCCATCATATGAACCAAAATTGATGTCAACGCAATTCTAACGACACTTTACTTTGCATCATTATATTTATTATCTTTAACTTCAATATATCTAAATTTCATGATTGTTGTTTAATTGTTTAACCCACACTTTTCCATTCAACATTTTGTAACCATGAAAACTTCAAAGTTGTTCATATTAACAATGTATCACTGAATTTCCAATTAAATTAAATTCTCATTAATTTAAATATTTTTTATAATCTCACTTAAACCTTTAGTTTTTCAAATTTTGTTATTCCTTCATTCCTCCTCATAACTGACCTAACCTTTAGTTTTCAATTAAATCTGTAAGTTAATCCTTTCCATTTCTTCTATTCTAATTAAAACAATTTTCATATACATTTAGGAATTTATCATCATTTTCCCGTTATCTTAATTTTCCATTCATAAATCCAAACTTGAAATGTGTTAGAAATTCCAAATCATATAAACATATCCAACCAAATCTTTTCCAAACATTATCCTTCTAACTATTAATACTAAATTTACATACGATTTATAAGGATTAAAATCAATTAAACCACTTTCCTAAAACTACACTAATGGTCAGCCCTAGGTCCCTTTTTGTCACCATGATTTCGTATTTAATTGTTCTTGTATCTACATTAAAAACTAGCTAGTCTAACTTAATTCATAAATTATAAATCAATAACATAATTTTATAAATTTTTTATATGTACCCTAATTTACAATATACTAATAAAACTTAATTAAAATTTGGTAAAGTAATTGGTCGGCCCTAATTCTTTTTTACCACCATGATTCCTTCTTCATTTCTCTATGAATTTTCATCTTGCTTTAATCTCAATCAATTTTGCAAATCCTTCAAATTTCATCAATGAACCCTAACTCAAAAATTTGAGATTTTGATCAAAATCATCTAAACTTCACTCAGACTTGAATAGATGGGTTTCAAACACTTTACCTATTAATTATTTGAACTTTAAATGCTTTCCTGATTAGTTTCCACTAACCCTTCTTCCTTCTTTCATTTCAAAGCTTTCTTTCTAAAATCCTCTACTCTCCAAACATGTTTCCTCTTAAAAATTGCTTTCTTAGGTTGTCTCCCTTGACCAAAATCACTTTATAACACTCTTTAAACCCTTAACTTGGAAGAAAAATTGAAATTTTACAAGAAAAATGAGAAAAATTTAAGCTTAATTTTTTTTTTAATGGCCGGTGGTTGCTATAGTAACGATGGAAGGGAGTTTTGACTTATTTACAAAAATGTCATTACTAATTGCCTCAATATTTAATTATGTATTTTGTTCAACTATTGGCACTCAAGAAAGGAATAATACTAGACAGTAGGTAATTTTACACCAAAAATATGAATTTGTGTACTATTTTATTTACTTAAATCATCAAGATTTTCAACTAATTCATTGGAAACTTTCATCCTTAATCATAATACAAAATTTCCCTTACATTTCCTCCCTTTTTGATTAAAAATTATGCAATTGGACGCAAAGCTTATATTGACAATTAGTGTAATTTGCATGTCAAATCATACATTAATTTATTTGGGGTTTCCTTTATATCTTTCTAAATATATTCTCCTCAAATTTACAAAAATTCTTTCTTTAAAATAATTTTACGCAATTTATCTCTAGTTTATTAATTTTATTACTTTATCTCATCTTAAATTTAAGTTAATTTACTAGAGATGTTCATCTCAAATCACAAAACTTTTCCTCATAATTTATCATTTCTCAATTAAGAATTCCCCTATCTAGCATTGATTTATTGATTTTTTAGGCTAGTGGTTTACATGTGTTGTCCATCCGATTTTTTTTTAAAATAGTAGGCCACATGTCCTCTACAGTTGAAGATGATGTGTCACTTACTAGACCATCTCCAACCACCTAAGATGGCTTGGAAGTCAAGCTTTTCCCTTTTAGTCCTAAGAAAGCCCATTATCAACCATTTTTCTCATTAAATGGAATCAAATGACACCAAGATCGACCATTTTAGTTATCGTAATATGAACAACCAATAACTTTCTCTTTCCTTTACTATTTTTAATGACTTTCTCTCACCTCTCTTAAATTAGAGACTTAGATGTGAACAAAATAAAATTTTGGATTAAAACACAAAAGTATCAAACAAAAGAGACAAAGGATGAAATTTTTGCAAAACTATTGTGGTAAAAATTTTCAAAAAAACAACCCATGAACAATGCTGGAAAATAAGCCTTTATCTTATTTTTACTGTCAATTTTAATCCCTTTAGTTTCATTTTTTTACAAGAAAAAAACAATTTTTTTTTCTTGTAGAATCAAACATCAACCCAATATTAAGAAGGCTTTTTTTTAATATTGTGAAAACCTTATAAAAAGCAATTGAAACAAATCATCAAACGCTATTCCTATAATTCAATATAATTTGAAAGGGTAAAATTAAAAAACAAATGATGATAGAAGTGAAAAACAATTAGGACAAAAAATAGGACTATTTGGGCTATTAGTATAGAAAGTCAATTGTTTTTGGCAAAATAACACAGTTGCAAATTATTTTTGGCAAAATAGCATAGTTTGGGTTTGTTACATTTCGAAAATGAAATTTAATTAATTTAGCGGTTCTGAACCCGACATATAAATAAGTCACAATTAGTGGCCTACAATACCTGAAACATTCAATACAAAGTCCAAATGACCAAAAAACCTCTCCCAGATACTAATAACTATTATCAAGATTTCCTTTATGCTTCCAATCAACAACTACTCTAGGATTTAAGTCTTTTATTACCAACAAACACCTTGATAATTTTTCAAATGACTCCTTATATGAACCAAAATACTAAAGCACCTTTTGTTTTGCAACTCATGCTTTGTCATATAATGTTTTATTCTTGTAGTGCAATTTTATTTCTTCTTGAACGCTTGCAACCATCATTGAAAGGTTATTAATCACAAGGGTTGGAATATCATTAACAACAAAATATGCATCAAGTTGATGGTGGTATTTTTGGATAAAGATCGAGGCACATGTGTATGACCCTTATAACTTTGCTATCTCTAATAAACTTAGCCTTTTAAGGTATCCCCCACGTAAATACAACTTACATTTTGGTGCTTGCACACATTGTAGTTGGACAAAGGTTGAGGTCGATCGTTGAACTCGATATTCAACTAAATATGCAATGTGTCACGATTTAACTAATTTAACTAAATCATTTTTACAACTAAATATTTGCCAAACCTCAAAATCAGAGCCTCTAGAAAAATGTTTATGACTAAATGCCCAATTATAGAAATAACAAATGCAGATCCAAAAGCATCTCCCAATTTAGGAACAAGAGGTATTATTTTATAATCAACATCTAGTATCACATCCAGGTTTAACATCTCATCATCTTCATCATCACTAGATTTAGAATAGTCAAATGTAGTATCGTTATTTTTTAGCAATCACCAATCAACAAACTATTTTACCCTTTACTAACTAACCTTATGAATTATGATGCTCTTAAACCTATTCAACCAGAAGTTAGGACATATAAAAGATTTGATCAACTACTCATATATAATGCCATCATGTTCAGTTCGCTTCGGATAACATAATCCATTATTGTCTTAAAATTATAATCATATACAATCGGTACAAGAAACTATTGACGTTCCTTAACTAGACACCTCTAATTTATACCAACCACAATATTATTATAATTTCACCCAAGTCCAAGACATATCACTACAATATTTAACAGTTTTACCGATGAAATTTTTCCATCTGCGTAAGACACATATTCCATCAGTAATTAATTTACCAACAAAATCACCAACAGAAATTCTCCGTCGGTGAATCTTTCATCGATAATATTTTGTCCGTTGGTAATAAAAAAATATTATTACTGATGGATTTACTGACGGAACAGACGCGTAAAAAAAAATAACTCGCTTCATTCTGTCGGTATATCCCTTGATAATAATATTTTTTTATTACCAACGGATTTACCGAGGGATATTCCGTCGGTAATTATTTAAAAGTATTTTAAAAAAATTCATTTTATAAAATTATTAAATAATGAAATTAACATAAATCAACACTCTATAATATATACTCAAAATGCTTGGAAAAAAGAATAAGAAAATGAACTCAAACAAATTTGCAATTAATAAATAAAACAAAAAAATAAATTCAACTAAAAAATTTCATATGAAAAAAATGAAGTTGCAATTGCTAAAAATTTAAAAATCCTATAAAAAAATCAATGAAAAATTGATCTCATATGAAAAAAAAATCTCACAACAACATTTATACAATCATTAAGAACAAAAACAATTAAAAATAAAATAAAAACAAATACAGTGAAAAAAATCATCAAAAAAGAAAAAAAAAGAAAAATCTTACCTTAACGTAGTTGCAAGTGAAGCTAAGGAGAGAAATTTTTTTTCGTAAAACATATTAATTAAAAAAAAAACTAAGAGGATAACAGAAGAAAGAAGAAGAAAACATACCCGAGCATGTATGAAAAAAGAAGGAGATGAGGAGAGAAAATAAAAGAAAGAAATATATATTGATGTTTTTTACATATAGTGAAGAAGAAGAAGAAGAAGAAGAAGAAGAAGAAGAAGAATAAAAAATGAGTTTGTCTCTTATGAAATAAGGGGATTCGGGCTATTTATTGGGGCGCGTTAGCGACGGATTTACCGACGGATAATTGAATATTAATATTTTTTTTAATTATTCCATCGGCATTTTTTAATTTAAATTTTCAATTTAATAAAACGTTTTCAAAAACCGCCAACAATTACCAATAATTTTTCAATCCGTCGGTGATTCTATCTGTAATATTTAAATGAAAATTTTAAATTAATTGAATTTTTTCATAAAACCATTAAATAACACTGACGACTTTTCAATCCGTCGGTGATTTTATCCGTAAAGAACAACAATTAACAGTGTAATTGGAAACAGTTCTGGACCTCTCTGGAAAATTCCGTCGGTGATTCCCTTTGTAATTGACATGATGAACAATGTTCATAGTTTACTAATGAATTCACCGATAGATTTTACCGATGAAATAAATTACGTCGGTAATTCCGTTGGTAAAAATAACACGTCATCATTTATTTTTGCTTTGTTTTAATTTTTTTCCCACTGTAATTCCCTCGGTATATACCGAGAGAATATTCCATCAGTAAAATCTCTCTGAAATTTACTGACATAAATATTCCTTCGGTATTTCCGTTTGTATTTATTGATTTTCTAGTAGTTTATAGTTTTATTTTTTTTAATATCCGCATATAACATACCTAAATTACTATTTAACAACACATTGCTCCCATTGTTATAGGTGAATCTACTATTCACAACATGAACATTAATACCACCATAATAACAAAAAAAAGAAACAAATTTGATATCGGTCATTTGGATATAATTTAAACTAAATCGCATTAAATCAACCCTAATTGCCAAAATTCATTGCAACTTCAAACCAATTCAAACAAATTCCTAAAATTTAATACTATAAAATCCAAGATTCAACATAATTCATGATATTAAACCTAATTAATAATTCCATGTTCAATTGCATGAAATGAAACCCAAATTCATAGCAAATTAAAATTATTGAAATAAAATACCAAATTCGGTAACTTATCCACAATTCAACATAACATATAATTCTTCAAAATTCTACCAAATTCATGCTCTATTGCATGAAATTGCCAGGCTTAATTGATAGCATTCATAGTTGATTCCAACTAATTAACACAAAATCCTTAAGTAGGCAACTACATCAAATCAAGTCTAATTGATGACATTCATAACTAATTTTTTAATAATTCAACAAACTCTAAATTCAACGTAAGCCGTAAACATGAATTTCATTTCGACAAAATCAAATACAAATTAAATATAAAATCCATATAATTAATAACAATGTAGTATGTTTACCTTACTTGTAGGACTAGAAAGTGTTGGCACGACCATTTCAGATGTCACATTTAAGATGCATGATAGGTTAAGTTTTTACTATTCAGAAGTGCAACATGGTGATTGTCATGCTTGAAAATAGCAGTATTTATTAAATGTCGTATTTTTTAAATGTGATAAATTTAAATTGTATTATTTCGTTAAATTTTCTATGTTATTCCCCTACAAATTTCAAATTTACTGTGCTAATTTAGAAAAAATAAAAAAAGAAATAATATTACAATACAAATTTTTTTTCCTTGCATGCACATTAAAATCCCCAAACGCGTTAAGTTTCTTGTTGATTGAGTAAAGGCATCGTTTTCAGCTAAGGTTGACTTAATAAATGAGGTAGCAAATCCAGCGCGGTGGTTGTTGGGTGCCCTTATTGATAGTTGACTTAATAATTGAGTAGAGGCCGTATACAGTTCATCGGACAAGAAATCAATTCGGCCACCATTTGACAATTTAAATAGCGGAGACAGTTTATAAAATCCAAAAAATTGGATACCATTGACACTTGAAGGTGAAACCACTAGGTAGGTATATGGATAACGCAATTATGTTTTAGCGTAGAACCTTCTATTAATTTAATAATAATAAAAAAAATAAATAAATATAATCGGATCAGAGGGTCACTAGGCTTCTCTCCCGGTTGCAGGGCTAAAATTTTTATAACGTAAAAACAAAACTCGAATGATAACAAACCTAACAGTAAGTGTAGGTTTATTATATAAAATTTTATGATGATATTTTTATTTATAAAAAATATTAAAATAATAAAATATTAGATTGACTTGGATAAATAGAAGTTTACCCTTTCATATGAGTTGAAAGATAAAAATTATCACATCAAAATTTTTTTATTAAATGGAACCCGTTGACACCAATAACAATGATTTTTTATTGTTGAAAAGTGGTCAAACCTAAAAATTTCAATCTTCTCACCAATTTCAAGCGATTTTCTCAATCCTTTCTCTAACTCATGAGCCAAAATGCATAAAAAATAAGCTTTGAGATCAAATTAAAATTATGAGGATTAAAAAGAACTATTTTCAAGAATTTTAGATTGACCATGTGTATTTCTCTTTGTTTTACACTTTAGTTTCTTTTTTTTTAATTTGTCTGTCCTTAAAGTATTTTGGGAAGCTGATCAATAGTTTGGCATTAAAAGCTGACACGACTAAAAGATTGATATCTTCTACCAAATGCAGGAGTGTCGAAGTAATAAATAACCCGGCAAGACCGAGGTCGAACCACATGGAGGTTAATTATATAAATTATAAACAACAACATCAATAATAGTAATAATAAAGAGAGCTTTGAGATGTGATATTGATATAAGGATTAAACAATGATAAAAATAATTGTCAAGGTTAGAGGATCCACTAATGGTATTTCAAACAAGTATAGTATAAACTCTTATTATTCAACTGGAAACCACACACAAAGAAGGTTTCAATCGAATTATAAATTGTTAACATGATTACATTAGTTATCTTATTCGAATAATGCTAATACTTGTAAATATTGTCAGCCATTCATGATTATAACTTATGTTAACAACAAATCAAGTTCATTTCATAGCAAATGTGTCGGTTATACCATACGGTTAGGCTATAAAAGTGCCAAGTATTTGTTGTACCAAGGGTTATACAACATAAATCTAGATTAACCATTTAACAAGCAAAGTATTAAAAGTGAACAAGATAACAAATATAAAACATGTTAGTATCAAACATTAAGGTCCATGTTGAGTTTATATTATACTTTTTCTTACACCATTAGTGTAACCTTTTCACTTTGACATGATAAACTTAGCTAAACATAAATAAACAAGGAAAGGAAATGAAAAGCATAAGCAAGAGATTAATATAAGCAAAACTTAAGCATTACAAAATATAAAGAGAGAGCAAGAGCATGATCTTGATCTGAAAACCAAGATGCCCAAATACATGGCAAATGCCTCATTTTATAGGCCAAAATTCAGAACTATTGATTTATTGACTAATTGTTGAGTGGGTGGCCACATCTTGACTTGGTGACAATCCTTATCTTCTTGTCTGCCAAAAACGTCATTGATAACATCATAATTTGAACAGTATTGAATCATGAAAGTTCTAAGAAATTATCTCAGCTTTCCAGGAAAAAAAGGTTGAGGTCATTTGGACTTCTAAAACTTGAGATATGGGTTGAACACTGAACAGTGTCTGGACTGCAGGATAGATTCAGACTTCTCTGTTGTTGCTACAATTTGGACTTGAAAATGGCCTTTTTAAATCTTGGACTCCCATAAAAGTTTTAGGCTTATGTCTTAGCTTTCCATCCATATAAGGAAGATCTAAATCCAAGATCTACAACTCTAGATATGACTCAATTACCGAACAGTGTTCCAGTTTGGACTGAATCAGCATCTCTTTTCTAAGTTTAACCCTCTCTTTTTCCTTTCAATTTTCGTACTTAAACTCATCAATCAATCCTTTCATTTATATGATAGGCTTGTATTTAAGATGAATATTTACCATAAATTAAAGGTATCTTATGGTATCAGACTTGTTATTATAAAACATTCTTTAGTTAAGGAGTTATTGATACTTCAAGTGCAAAATGATGATATAAAACATTGATAAAAATGTACTTTTGAGTACTAAACACACCCTCACCAACAAGCTTATTACTAGTCCCTAGTAATCAAAGCGTTAAAATAGAAAAACAATTTGCAAATTTCATAAAGCAAGGCATTCATTATTCAACTTCTATTAATCTATCCAGATAAACAAACTCTCATTAAATTTATATATCTGCTCAATACCTCTTAAATAAAATATTAATAAACTTTCCTTTTTACGTGCTCAATGTATGAAAACTTAGATGATGAAGCTTTTATTGGAAGAAAACAATATTATGTTCTGATGTTTAAGGTTAACTTCCTTGGGTTGAGATTATTTTCTTTTTTTTCTCTTTTTTTTCTCAATATATATACATATACTTAAAACACAATGCATCTTTAACCCATGTAACGAGTTTTCGGCTAATGACTCCTAGACCAGTTGGTTTTAGGGTATTAGATGTTGAGACACCCCTGCGAGCTTAGTAACTAGGGTTGCAGATACTGATATGTAGATAGTGCAATGTTTGATTCCTTTAAGCTTTTCTCCTTAACCCATGTAACAAGCTTTGGGCCAATAGCTCCCAAGTCAGTTGACTTTAGGGTATTAGGTGTTAAAACACCCCTTCGGGCTTAAT
>Ga0325402_1004000_pt1 | contig 13516 bp, 7 predicted proteins | sample PopdelMetagenome_22_FD_207212 | JGI IMG/M metagenome (GOLD analysis project Ga0325402, IMG submission 207212) | Populus deltoides microbial communities from Bellville, Georgia, United States - Xylem-PdKOR-R3 | ecosystem: Host-associated > Plants > Phyllosphere > Stem > Wood/Secondary xylem... | reverse complement strand
AAAAAAAGAATTATAATCCTTATAGGTAGTAAAACAGAAAAAATAAGTTAAAGACATCGACTTATATAGCCACTACTCAAATTCAACGATTTTTAAACATCGTGTATCATGCTATCCCTGACCTGAAAGGAGTCAAGTCTGTCGTCTAAAATTAATTATATTGAATAATATTTATAATTTTATAGACTGAAAATACCACTGCCGAAACTTAGAAATTATTTTGTTAAGCTTAATTGACAGCTAAAGTTGATCAATTCCGATGCAAATTTGGAATTTTGTTTGCTGAATGGAATTTGAATTTTTTTCAATTTCTATTTTGTCAACTACACTGTACCTGGATGGTACTCCATTTGTTTTTGTTTCACCTTCCTTCTACTTTTTCTTTCTTTTTTTTTCCATTTTAGCATCCACCAATATAGGGATGTGTTAGTCCTTAATCATGGATGATGGATTCGAGTTTAAATACACTAGTCCACACCAAGTATTACAAGAGATTTGAAAAATCGATGAATTTTCTGTAGGGATTCAAATTTAGTACTTAGATACTGTCTGAGAGTGATTTGATCATGTTTTTTAAAATTTTTATTTTTAAAAAACTTTAAATTAATATTTTTTATTATTTTAATATATTAATATTAAAACTATATATTATTTAAAAAAAAAAACAAATCATGTTTATTTTAATCAATTCGTCAAACTTATAATGAGCTCGTATTATATAATTTATTGAGATGAATTAATTTTTTTATTTTATTATATAATAAATAATAATAATACCAATACAATCAAATCAATACAATTAAATTTAAAACCAGCATTAAAAAACAAAATTGAAAAATATTAACTACAACTTCAACTTGCGACATGGAAGAACCAGCGCCTCGTGTTAATACGGAAAATTTGTGTTTAACAAGGGATTAAAATAAGAAATTAATCCGGTTCATTGTTTATATGGGCAGTTAAACCAGCCCAAGCCAATTATTAGTTGTTATGTTAATGTGAATATTTCATTTAACTATGAAAGAATAAAAGAAAAAGGAATTATCATTTGACTTTTTCCATCTGATTATGGGTTCATAAATTCCGTGGATACTTGGATTATCAGTTTTAACAGGCCTGGACGTATAGGAACCTCTGCCACGAACAACTAGTCACCTCCCAGGGGAGGTGATAATGATGATAAAATTCGATGGATGTTGCTTGTGGTCTTTTAATTGCAGAGGAACATTGAAATCTTTTAATTATTAAAAAATAATATAAATTATATATTGAAATTTTATTTAATAACTTAAGCTATTGGGTTGAAATTGTTTTTTAATATAGTATCAGAACCTTGATAACCAAGCGGTTACAAGTTCGAATCATATCATTCTCGTTTATTTGATAAAAATTAAGCACAAAATAATATGGACATGTGCAAGTTTCAAGTCCAAAAGACTTTCACTTGAGAGGGTGTATTAGAGAATAATATAAATCATATTTTGGGACCTCACTTAACAGCTTAAGTTATTGGATTGAGATGATTTTTTGACATTTGGCTAAGCGAATGTTGATTTTATGTTTAGTACGAAGTTAGAGTAGTTCGAATGGGAGAGGGAGTCTGAAAAAGCATTCGGGCCGTTGTTAGAGTCAAAATCTAGTCATCTTCAAAGGAGGTGACCATCTGACCTTGGCGGAAAAGTTTGATCTTTTCGTTGCGATCGATTTTTGGTCATGCAAGGGCAAGACAGATCCTATTATATCTAACATCAAGATGATAGATTTTACTGGTAATCAAGTTGTGTTGAATTGAGCAGGTTTTTTTTTTTTAGTTTAACGTGGGTGTCCGGGCCAGCTTGCGCGCACCTCGACTAATCCCACGGGCCCTGAAGTTAACGACCATGTAAACCTTCGGTGGTTATCATATGAACAACCACAGGGCTTGAACCTAAGACCACAGAGGAAACAAACCTCTTGATCCCAATCTCTTACCACTGAGCCATCACCTAAATGGTTGAATTTAGCAGGTTTTCTTTCATATAGGTGGATGTTTTTATCTATCTATCTATCTATCCATCCATTTTGGTACAAAATTCTATCTCTTCATCCAACATTTTTTCCTTGGATTCAACAAACACAGTTTTCATGTTTAAAGTGTGCCCACGTATTCATAGTGTAGGTGGGCATTGTAGTCTGCTTGGTTGACGCTTTCAACAGGGAAAGGTTTACAGAGTCCAAGAAGAAGCTCCATGCTGTCCTCTCGGATGAGGAACTTGAAGACGTCCCATTTCACATTCTAAGAAACAAGGTTGATTTGGGCTATGCTGCCGCGGAAGAGGAATAGCGTCGCCACCATGGCCTTCCCAACTTCACCACTGGTAAGGGGAGAGTCAATCTAGATGCTGAAGAAGTTCGCCCCATCGAAGTTTTCACGCGTAGCATCGCACGATACGCTGATGGTTTTGAACGCCTCACTCAGTACATACAACATTTGAGTGCATTTGCCCGTCATGTCAATGAAGATATATTGGCCCTCGTTCCGAGTAAAAATCGAGAATCTATAGTATTAGGTATCACCAATCTCGAATTTGTAGAATTTTCAAGTTCGGAATGACATTGAAAATTCAATTTTCCCATTAAATGTCCCTGTTCATTAAAAAGAAAATATCATGCCCAATTATTTCCTGGCTCCGAATGGGGTCTAAATCACAACAAAATACGACTCATCATGGTTTCTTTAGCGGCAAAATTCACGGAGATTCCTAGCCATCAGACTTTCTAAACTATGTTGAAACTGATTATAGCCACACAATTACAAAAGCTGAGTTCAATTTAAAGCCATCTAAGAAGCCTAGAGTCCAACAACACCATCAAGGACTTACCCATAACTTACTACTAACATGGGAATCATCATAACCCTCTCGAAAGCTTAAAAACAGCTTGAAAGGGTAAAACGAGCACAATTGATTAATCTACACAATTTACCAAGATGTGCAGGCTACTACAGTGCATAAACCTCCTTTTGCTACATATTCACATGCAGGCACATATTATTTTACGAGCCCGATTACCATTGCCTATAAGTCACTTTCAACCATGTCCGTGTCAAGAAGCCCTTCATATTCCACCTGAAGAAGCACACGAGAATATTAATTAATCTGCAAGACAGAATTATAAGACTAGCAACTTCCAGGTAAATCACCTACAGTTGCTTGGTTATAGGTTAATTTCATCCTCCGGTATTGCTCTTGTGCTTGCTTTGAACGGAACATTGCTTGAACCCGTATTACAGATCTCTCAACACGTTCACCCGCCTGTTTCTGGCTGATTTTGTAGAAGTCTTCCTCTGTATCACTTTCATGTTTCGGATCTACATCTGTTTCAACAGGTTCAACTTGCAGTCCACGAAAGCCTTTTCTCTTTAAACGCCATCTCAAAATTGCTTTCTCAAGCACTCCAATTGACCAGATGATCTTACGGTACTGCCTTCTCTCTTGGAAGCCTCGGAAAGCAGCCTGTATTAGAACAAAAGGAAAATCACTTATTAATTTCCTGGATTTCCTATGCTAACAATAATATCTTAGGCATGCAACAAAGAGAAGGAATGAGGAAAACACTATTGTGTTTTAATGTTCATTGCATTTAATTCGTTACTGGAACACTTATTATGGTCTTATAATCTGTTAAGTTGAAAGAGACGAACAGGTGAGCTTTTTGGGATATTTGAAACCAAAATGGTCCACTGGCAGACTCAGAATGCTTTGGCCTCGACATGAATTATAATAATCACTTTTGAATCAGAAAAGAATAAAAAATAGGCAAATAGCTTCTTAATTTCCTGGATTTCTTATGCTAACTTAGGTATGCAACAATGAGAAGGAATGAAGAAAACAGTGCTGTGTTTTAATGACTTCTTATTTTTTGGGTCCTATATTCTGTTAAAGATGAAAGAGATGAACATGTGAGCTTTTTGGGATATTTGGAACCAAAATGGCCCACCGGCAGACTCAGAATGCTTTGGACTCGACATCAATTATAATAGTCACTTTTGAATCAGAAACGAAAAGATGATAAAAATCATCCACCACTACCATGAGATGAAAGGTAATCTTGGTTTCCTTTCTCTTTTTCCCCTTTGGTGTCAGTTACACATAAATTAAACCGGTATGAAAGGGGAGTGAGCACTTACTTGAATTTTGATAGCCTGTCGACGCATATTAAGGAAATCCTTCCGCGTTTTCCAAGTACGGAACCTATGTTGAATGTGGGCAGCAGCTGCCATCTTTTTCTTGCTGTCATAGTTGCGAAAGGCATGCTGGATCTTCATTGCTGCAATAATATTCCGCGCTTCATCCTCTGGACTGGAGGACTGAACTGCTTTAGTGTATACTTTTAGCGAGTGTTCTCTGAAAGCAGCCTGTATACGTGCTGCTGCATCAGCAGCTGTGCGGTAAGCTGCCAAAGTATCCTTCAGATGCAACTCCTCCTCACTTAGATTCTCAGAATTTACAGTGTCTGTTGCAGTCATTTCCAGCGAACCAGAGGCATTTCCAGCTATTATCATAGACTCAAATTGTGCCACCAAAGCCTTTTCAGACAGATAAGCAGCTAAGCCATCATAACCCTTTGCAGACGCAAGATCAGCAGCGGTGCACCCACCAGGATTTTCTTTAGTGGGATCTGTAACCAAGTTTGGCTTTGCCCCTGCAGATAAGAGAGCTGCAACCATTTTCTCCCTGTACATATAGATCATCAAAATTGGAGAAAAAATGACAGTTACTTCGAGGCTGATATACATTCGAGTCAGTAAAGAAGTCTTAATATATACTCCTGGCCCTTTAGGATACATACATCAGGTTTTCTTGACTGCTTATAATGCTATCATATTTGTCTAGCCCAATGTTTTTCTATTTCAGAGAGATGTATATGATTTGCTTTGGCATGAAGAGACAGAATAACATGGAAGTAGTGAAATGGAGTGAAGCTGTAACAAGCAAAGGGAAAATGGAAGAAGATAAAAAATGTCCTAGTTCATTTTATTCAAGACACTTAAAGAAACTGAAGCTGGACAACCACAGAAGAACTGCAAATTAAAACAACAAAGAACATGTCCATACCTTCCATAATATGCTGCCCAGTGCAGTGCTGTCCATCCATGTTTATCGCGAAAATCTAATGATAAGCCTGACCATGAAAACAAATAAACTGCCCAAGTGTATCCAATAATAGCACATAAATGGATTACTCCAAGGCCTTGAGCATCGTATTCTGTGGTTTTACAGCCCTCAAGTACTCTTTCCAATAGCCATTCCTTTATTGTGTTTTTTAAAGAAAGTTCAAACAAACCATCTTTTGCTTGTGCAACTGAAATTCTGCTGTCCTCAATTGACTTAATCAAGTATGCCCAGCTATTAGAAATATTAGAAGTTTTGTGTGCGAACTTCTTAGCCTCCTTCAGTTTAGCCGGTGACACTTTACTAGATAGAACATTAAGGGTCTTGGAAGTAGAAAAGAGCAAATAAGCAAGTCTCATCTGAAGATGGAACTCTTCCCACTTGGATTTGTCTTCTGAAAAAACAACCGAATCATGTACTGAAGGAGCACGGTACTCAAAATTCAAAATTTGGCTGATGGGTTTGGATCCATCCAAACTCAAACATAGATTTACTAGTCCAGGGGAATGCGGTGACACCATACAGCTATAGACCCCAGCCTGGACAATTTCTGCTGGAACAAAAGCATCTCCACAGATACAGAACAGATTAGACTTTGCCAGATGCAGATACTGCTCATGGAAATATCCAGTGACTAGAATCTGTAACCAAGATTAAATAGAGGTCAAAAATACAAAGAAGAAGAAGAAGAAGAAGAAGAAGCTGTGTTCTTATTTTATGAAGATGTTTTGAGCTATTCAAACAGATTTCTAATGGCTGATTCTATTTTCAGATTGATGAATCCCATAATGCCACGAAAGGTTCAACCAGTTAACATGAAATGCCAGCTGACCAAGAATTTTCAAAACTTTTATCTCATGTCACAAGACATTTTTTTCTCCACAAATAAGCAAAGGCCAAAAAATCAGCTCCTTTTTACATCCAAACCATCAACAAAGAATTAAAGCCATAATAGACACCGCAAGGATATCAACAGAGGATTGTATGAGAAGTAAATGAACCTTGGTTGTTTCATTTGAAAAGCCCCACGCAGGTGAGAAATCAGTTATGATAAACATTTGTTCTTGAATAGAAGATTGATGTTGATCCATTCCTGGAGAAGCAAACGAATCATAACCGGATGAAATTGAAGATTCAACCGCTGCATCATCTACAGAAACAGGAGAGTCATCTATGATGGAATTCATCCACCTTCCAAAACTATCCTGACTTTGCAAACCATCATTAATCAAAATATCCAATGAATCACCAGCACCCAGGACAACAGAATTCTTCCTCTGAGCATCCAAATATACCTGGGAACCTGTTAACTGTCTGTAAACATTATCTGGACCACTGAATTGAGTGTTACCATTCCTAACAACAGCCTCAGTTAAATTGCCCAACGCAGACTTTTCTGCTGATAATTGGTAGCCTGAAAGAGTGCTCCCCTGCAAAGAAAATTAATTAGTTACTTCACTCCAATATTTAACCAATAATTATAATCAAGCAAGCAAACTGAAGTAATTTGAGAAATCTCCAAAACATCAATAAATGCAACATTACAGCAGATGTCAGTAGAGGTCTAAAAGCATTGAATTCAGAATTTTCGATAATCATAATGGAAAGAGATGCATGGAAATTAATTGATAAACTTCTTCATCCTAACTAGCAGAACAGAGTGGCACTGCCACAAGAAATTTGACAGGCCGACTGGCATTTTATTATAAATGAACATAGATTATATTTTAAAAAGGTTGACTGTTAAACTGCAAGTACCGCCAAGCGAAATCAAATGAGTAAAAGAATTAAACGCTTACATGTGGAGCAAAAGGATATAGGAAAACAACTTAGAATTGCAAATTATAGGAAAATAACTTAGAATTGCAAATTATTCTGCTTACATCGTTTACAGACCCCTTAACTGCAATCTGATTCTGTTGGTCAAAGGATGGAATCTTATCTGTTGACAATCAAAACAAAAGATCCAAAAAAAAAAGAAAGGAATAAAGAGAAAAAAGGAAAAATTAGGATACAGACAGACACCTACAAATGGATTTCCAAGCTATTGAAACTGCATGATTGTCACATGGAGCATCTAGTCTGTTACCTCCTCCGTGCAAGATTGAATTGCCAGGATCATTTGTCAACAGCTCATCCCATTCAAGTGTATTAAGCTCATGAAGCCTGATTGCATGATCAATGACAGTTAAGCTGTCACTGGGCCCTGATAACTCTCCATAAAAAGAGAACAGTAAGATTGAATGATATGCAATTTTGTAAAAAGAGGAAAGATTATGGACTGCCGAATAAAATTTTGAGGATTAGATGCTTAAAACCATCAAGAATAAAGATCATAACAATGAATTTTTGTCATATAAACCTTGCTAAACCGAAACTCTTGCTATAACATGTAGAATGTGCAAGTTCTGTAATATTACCAAGATCTTTCTCGCCTGCATAATATCCACGAGCAGCTCCAGAATCGGATTCTTCTGATAAAAGCCCGGGAGCAGACTGATCAGAGACTGAACTAGAATGTGAATTCACAGGTGTGGCTGGAGAACCCTGTAACTGTATCATAAGTCAACCACAACCCAAAATAAGGTTTAAACAACCATATGTTTACTGGAATCAACAACAGAAACTTGCGCACAAATACACACTGAGACAGAGACAGCTTATTTCAAAATGAAAATATGACCCCTCCTCTGTCATGAAATAAAAAGAAGCTCAACAATATGCTAGAGTACTTGACACTGCTAGCTTTTTTCCTCGAAGTATAAATAAAAAGAAGCTTAAAAATATGCTAGTCTTTGAAACTACTAACTTTTTCCCAAAAAGTATTTGTAGACAAAATTAAGGATCTTCTTGGAATGATAATCACAGTATGATTGAATCCCCTTGTTCACAATAATAATAATTATCTTTCTGAACAAAAATAGAAGGGAGGAAAGCACCATGTCCAAATATTCTTTATGAAGAAATGCAGTTTCTATGTGGCACTACATTCAAACCTCACCGAAGGAAAAGCCTGCTATATGCAACCAGCATCTGCATGCTATGACTCATTGGTGAAAATACAAAACCAAAGATAACATATCGATGACAACAAAATTTCAAAAACAAAGCACTTTAGTAACAGATAAAAAGCAACAATGAACCAACCTCCTGGGTCTCACGGTAGTGAACAAGAACTATATGTTCCAAAGTCCTGTAACAAACACAAAATTGAAAGCAAAAGTATGAATGCTCCATCAAAACCCAGAAACACAAAGCGAGAGAGAGGGAGAGGGGGGGATTCATCTTCTCTAAACCAATCATCATGTCAACTTTTTTTATGCCATGGATACATTCGAGCTTTAATTGTTACATACTTGTCTAGCAGCCAATAACACCTGCGAACAAAGGTCGGGATATCTTGGCCATGTGCGTAGTATACATGAATCCTCTCTTCATTACCAACCTACACCAGGAAACAAATGAAAATTCATCATACCAGAGACTTTTCAACAGAACAGATAATGATGCACTGATTAACTACATCCTAAATCATCTTAAAGAATAATATGAGAATCTGAGATTCAAAAATAAACTCAAGTACATTTGGAGGAACAATGTCAGTCAACTAAGCTGCATAAATTTAATCTGAAGCCATTTGTAACATCTTAGAAATGAAGAGTTTTACTTATTATCTGTGAAAATATATTCAAAGTTAAACTCAAAGAATCTATTATAAGAAAAAAGTCAGTTAATGAAACTGCCTCTAGTTGGCTCACATATAACACTTTAGAAAATGAGAGATCTCACTTTTAAGTGTTCATGAGCTTCTTTAACAGTCTTCCCATCTTTTTTCTTCTTCCAGTTATGACCATCTTTTCGGAAGTTCCTAAGCATCTTGCGGTCAAACAATACAATTGTGCCACCTGTTACATTACAGAAAATCAAAACCGGAGAAACACTAATAAATGAAGGGTTGTTTGACCCTCTATATTACTTGATGGAAGGAGAATCTTAATGCGTCATCAAGATGCATTCGAAACCAACAAGAAATATGTCCATTTGGCATATGCCATGCTGACCATTGCTCCAGTTCTGATAATTTGCACATGAATGGTAGAAAGGCTTACCAGCATCCATCAGCAGGCATTCAGATTATCAATAGTATTTGCATGAAAACAAACTCTACTATGGGAAGGGCAAAACTTAACCAGGTAAAGTAAAATTACAAGCAAATAAAACCAGAGGAACAGTGAAATTAGACATGGATGAATGAATATGGTAATTAAAATTTGCAAAAACATGGTAGCAAGAAAAGAATAAAATGATGGAAATATTACATGTTATAACTCTCATGTTCAGCAGGAACCTCAAAGTGGCTGAGCATATTAGAATATTGCTTGTATCAAAACAAAAATTATTTATCATAAAATTTTCTTTGCAAGGCCAAAACCATTCAACTATATTCATGCAAGAACTAAAAATAACATATACTTACTCGTGGGTAATTTTACTGGCTTTACATTAATGGTGAAATACTTGTGATTGCAAAGCATTGCATGGATTTCATTTGGACGGAGCCATCTTGTTCTAGATTCCTCCATTATGTTTGGAACATCCAAATCTATCATATAACAATGTTATCATTGCTAGAATAAGTATAACTATTTGCAATAATAATAAATAAATAAAACATTAGATAAGCAACACCAGATGAATATATATGAAAGACTGCAAAGAAATGATGGTTCGCTATAGAAACAATAAGAGCATAGAGTAAATAAATCCGCACAACTTGTCCTCCCCAGCCCCACTTCCCGGCAAGAATTCTAGTTTTGCTATTCCTTCCTCTATGATTAACATCTTTCTCTCTTCAATTTACCTCCTCTTCACCTTTTTAACCAGTGAAATTCATTGCACATCAGCATCTTTTCATTCGATCAAAATTTATGAGAAAAGCATCCATTTCAAAATCCGCCCATTTTCTCCCCACCCATATTTTTCCAATCCTTCACACAATGTTCCCATCAACCCCGAATGCTAAATAATTATATATGAAAAAAGAAAGAAGACAATTCATCTTTAAAACCTAGGTTGGCTTGGTTGGTCCCACTGAAATGCCACAGAGCGAGCATGCGAGCGAGCCATGACTCCAACGTAACCAGATATTAGGTGCTCGACAAAATGAAAGCAGCAAAAAGCAGCTTAACAAAATCAAGAAACAAATATACAACAAAACAAGCAACTAATTCCAGCTAGCTAGAGAGCAAAAACCAAACCAGACAATATAAGAAAAGCAAAGCTACATAACAAGCCAAAAACATATAAAATTACAGCGTGCTTTTGCTCCCCAAACCGATAATAAGAAAAGAAAGAAAAAAACTTTCTCCAGTGTATACCAAGCCATGCCCTAAGCAGCTAATTTCCAATTTGAAAAATCTGAACCAAAGTACAAAAAAAAATCAGTACCTCGAAGAGTATGAAATCCATGAATCTCTGATCCTACAAGTCGGTCCGAGAATCCACTTTCCATTTCAAAAAAACGCATAAAAAAGTAGCCTGGTAAACGAAAATCGTCGACTAAATTAACAATCAAACGATGATTAACAACACCAAGGTATCATAATTTGACACACAATTACCTGTTTAGACCCGAGCCGAGAGAGAAATGAAGGGCACACGGAAGAAACGCTTTTCTAAAATTTTCTAGCCAACAAGTCAGTTTAAAGTGACAGAGGAGCTGGGATTGAGCTGATTACTAGTAGATATATACGCGCGCGCGTATAAAAAGGAATGAGAAGACTTTTTAGTAGCTTTACTCCACTCTCTTTTTTTTCTTTCTTGTGATGGTGATAAAATGATAGTTAGTTTTCTCAGTTATTATTTGTTATTGATAGAGTAGAATGATAAAATAGAGCTGCTTCTTCTTCTTTTCTTCAAACAGATAATAATAGTTGTTTAGTTTGGAATTATAATTAATTATGATGTTGGAATCCTCAATTTAATGTAATTAAGAGATCATGTTTGGAAATTTTTTAGATGTTAAAAATTAAATTTAATATTTAAAAATACTATAAAAATAAATTAGAAATCGGTATTTTTTATTTATAATTTTAAAAAATAAGTAATATTAAAATTAAATTTTATAAAATATTTATTAAGCGACCCTTTAAATAAATAAAATGAAGGTGACAAGAATAATATAAAAATAAATTGAATTGAGCTTTTTTTTAATATATAAATTAAATTTATTTATTTATTAAATTTAAATTAAATTTTAAAGACTTGATAAATATTATGTATGATCCCTCAGTTGTAATTCCAGTAGTGTAAAATATTATGTATGATCCCTCAGTTGTTTACCGTTGATTAAATTTGATACCGTGCTTTATTTTCAACCGAAGGCAATTTGAAATTCTCGTTTAATTAGATAGTAAGCGGGTGTTTGGTAAGATAATAATATTTTATTTTATTTTTATTTTAAAAAAAATTTTTATTTTAAATTAATATTTTTTTATATTTTCAGACCGTGCTAATGTCAAATAATTTTTAAAAAATAAAAAAATATTAATTTAATATATTTTATAGTAAAAAATACTTTGAAAAGTAATTATTATCACATTCTCAAACATGCTATAAAAATATTTATTTATATTTTGAAACATAAATGTATATTATTTAAAAAAAAACTGTAATCATGCATTGTATAAAAATAATTTTATTTATATAGAGGTCCATTATCATTTATAATTTTTTAGATCTTATTAAACATCCTTAAAACTTCTCATTCTGATATTTTTTACACCCTTAACATTTCACCCTTGAATCTTAATTATTTTATTATTTATTTAATTTTTCAGCTCATATTAAACGCAACCTAATGAATAGTATTTATCTAGCTCCACGACTGGATAAAGGGGCTGAGATCACCTTTTATTCGAGACGAAGAAGTTCATTCTATTCAATTCAAAATAAAGGATAATATCGCTAGATATAAAAAGTAGAGGGATCACCTGTGATTTTTAGTCTCTTTCGTTTCTTCTGCTGTGTGAGAAGGTGTACGAGAATTTGAAAGCTGATTTATTTTTAATCATGATCAGTTTAAACTAATGCCACGTACACAGATTGATGCTTTGTGTGATATCCCAGGAGGCCTTTTATTCTTGTTTTTACTTTCCTTTTTTACCCTGCAGGGTCTGCTAAGTGCTAGCTACTCCCTCGACAACTAGGTGTTGACTAAATATTATAAAAAACTATCGATCATAAACTGTTAATGAAGATCAAGAACCCTGATGAGAGAGGAAAATACAAAACTTTCTAGCTCCTTTACAGCTTATTCCCCGTGATTTGAACAACTCTCCAGGTAATAGTAATAACAACGACGGCGACGGCGACGGCGACTTGAATTTTGAAATACATTAAGGATCAGTGCTTATTTTATTTCAAAAGAGAGGTCAAGGAAGATTGCAATTTTAAAGGGAGATAAAGGTAATAATATTTTCTTAATTAATGGACCGTGGACAGGCGAGAAACACGCGATTGCGAAGACTATCAGGTTTTGTCAAAATGACACGTGTGTGGTTAAATTTTGCAAAACTCGAGGGCCCGTTAAATAATATCACTTGCAAAACACGGTGCTTTTAGGATCATTGTCTGGTTGTTGTTTTTTTTAATATTTTTAATATTAATATATTAAAAAATATAAAAATAAAATAAAATTTTAGAAGATGCGGCCGCGTTTTCAAGCACAGTTCTCTCGACGAAGATTTTTAGGTGAGGGGTATCACTTGACAGCTTTGATTTGTGTACGGCGAGTTTGATTTCGTTTAAGCTCCTCTGATGTGAAAGCTTTATTTTTCTTTTCTTTTCTTTTCTTTTCTTTTCTTTATCAAAAGGATAATATCCATCTTTAAGGGGGGTTTGAGAAAAGGGCAGAGAACCAGCTCAGACTTCTTCTCTCTATTCACACTGCAGCCAAGTGCCACGTCAAGAAAGTGTTTGTTTGTGCGCGACTCACCTCATATAAATCATGTATTTCATGCTTTTCATGGGATTCAACGAACGCGTCTTAATAATATTTTTTTATTTTTAACATTATCAAATCAAAACAATAAAAAAACATTAAAAAAATTTATTCAAATTTTAAAAAATTTAAATTTTAGTAAAAATACAGCTCAACCGTATTGCCAACAGAGGACTAAATTATACAATTATTAGATGTATTTTTAAGAAACAGATAAATTAATCCTCTAGTTTCAATATTATGAGTCCGTCCTTAAATTGCAAATTTATTATGTTTTTAAAATTTTCAAACTATTTAGAATTGTTTATTATTATATTAGTAGTTATTTTTTATAGTATTTTTTATTTTAAAATAATTTTTT
>Ga0325402_1003999_pt1 | contig 13517 bp, 4 predicted proteins | sample PopdelMetagenome_22_FD_207212 | JGI IMG/M metagenome (GOLD analysis project Ga0325402, IMG submission 207212) | Populus deltoides microbial communities from Bellville, Georgia, United States - Xylem-PdKOR-R3 | ecosystem: Host-associated > Plants > Phyllosphere > Stem > Wood/Secondary xylem... | reverse complement strand
AACTAGTAATTTACTATAAACACTTATAGATATTATCATATAAAATAACATTTGATTTCTATAAACAATACCGTTAATTTCGATTCAAATATTTGATTTTTATTCTTTTTATTACGATTCAATAACAAGTGAAATACAGTAAAAACATTTAAACAATACATAATAGATATCCCGAGGGCACTCATGAGCTTTTACCGAAGCCTTCTTGTAAAGGAGACCAATCCTTTCATTCTTCGCAAAACCCGAGAAAGAAGCTTACTGCCCATGCCCTGGACCGGTTGTTTTACTTAATTGCTGGCATCTCATGAACGTTCTTGCTTTTGGTGGAAAAGGTGGATGGTGGTCCAGCACGACTGAGTCCAGCACTCTCCTTTCCCATTTTCTCATGCCTCCTATACACGAAGCTGCACCAATCAAGGACAAGATGTTAGGTAATTCTGTAGAGATAAATCATTTTAAATTCTAGTCAGGAGGAGAAAGCAGAACTTAAAAATTCCTCACCGGACTCTTGTATCAGATATATCATTTATCATTTTTTAAAATATTTTTTATTTAGTTATATACTACAGTAATATATATTTTTATTTTTTAAAAAACTAATTTTGACATCTATATATATTTAAATGTTTTTAAAAATATAAAAAAAACAACCCATCGTGTCATTAGAAATTATGATGTCAAAAGACTGATTTCTTTCCGTGTAAGTCTTGTCAAGAAGAGTAATTCTTACCAAATTCAGTCTTTACACTATCAATATATTTTTTTTCTTGACTTGAAGAGGATCTGTGCCCATACAAGGTAATCTTAGGATTTAAAATGGAGTCAAAGAAAATAAATAAAATTTACAGTAAATATAAATAATAAACAATGCATAGTTATGGGTTCTATGCTTTATTTTAATAAAAATTAATGAGAAGAAATCATTTAGCACAAACCCCAAATTCCCTCCCCCACCACCTGTTTTTTACCTCACCCCTGTTAGCTTAACGCTTATCCCTCCCTACTTTTAAAAACCGTCAAATAAGATTAAAGAAACGTTGTTGTTAATATTTAGGGTCAGTTTGATTTCATGTCTTAAAAATGTTCTAGAAAAAAATTATTTATTATTTATTTTTTTTATTTTAAATAAATATTTTTTTGATGTTTTTAGATCATTTTGATATTTCAATGTAAAAAATAATTTTTAAAAAATAAAAAAAATATTATTTTAATGTATTTCCAAGTTAAAAATACTTTGAAAAACACCCGCTATCACACTTTCAAACTTCCTTTTCATCCTTTTAATCTAGAACCAAACACAACTAGACTTAAGCCAAAGGCTAAGATCAAAGGGGAAATCATTGCAATTTTTTTTGCTTCTATTTAATCAGAAAACCTTTCTCGATTTAATAAGAAATATTTGAAATTATTCGTGAAAGGTGGAGAGATAAAGTTTACCACCTGGTTTAAATGATCCCGTGGCTATATAGAATAAATTAAAAACGATGGAGGAACCAAGGATTAGGTGTATGTCTATGTTCAGATTGAACTAGGTTTTGTTTGTGTGTTAGGAAATAAATTTTAGAAAAATGAATTATGTTTTAGTATTTGACAGTGTAATAAAAAATAAGTTGAAAAATATTTTTCAGTGTTTGATTATGTCATGGAAAATAAGCTGGAAAATAACTTATTAATATTTTATTTTTCTCAAGTTTATTAAAATAATGAGGAACAAATCTTACAAATTAAAAAGTTGAATGAGAATGAAATTGAAAAAAAAAATAATTTCATAAATTATCTCAAATAAAATAAATAATAATTAAGATAATAGAGATCAAATCTAGAAAATAAAAAAAAATAAAAGATGAAGGAATTAAAATAATAATAATTAACATTTCATAAATTATTTCAAATAAAATAAGTAACAATTAAAAGAATAATGATCAAATTTGATACATAAAAAATTTCAATAAAAAAATGATAAGGGAAAAGCAAATAAAAATTATAAAAATAAGGACCAAAGTTAATATAAAATTTAAATTTCAAGAGATGAAATTGAAAAATAAATATTCAAAATAAAATATATATATAGCAATCAAAAGTTTGAGGATCAAATTTGATATAATCAGCAAATAATATGATATTTCTAAATTTTTCATAGCTTCTGTAAAGTTTTTTCCGTCCAAATTTTTTAGGAAAGCATTTTTTTGGAAACTAAGCTAAATTTTTCTTTGACTAGAAAGTATTTTCCGTTGATCAATTTTTTTAAAGACAAATAAACACAGAAAAATTTTAAAAGTAATTTTTTAAAAAATAAATTCTAGAAAATAAACATAACCTAGAAGTAGAAGAGCTGTAATATAGATTTTAAGAATACTTGATATTCACAGCCTTACCAAAATTAGGTTTTCAAAACACATCAATGGAGATATCAAGAGACAGCAAATTACATAAGCCTACAGGCTACAAGAGAATAACCTAAGATTGTCCCTCCATAACAAAGTTTATAAAGCAGAAGCGTTTCATTCTGGATCCGGCTGAACTACAAGGCAAGCCCAAAACCTTGGAATATCCTCAGACGTCATAAATCACTTGAAGAACACAGCAACAATTTCCAACTCTTATTTCACAGAACTTGTAAATGGACCCTAGCAGCGTTCTGAACCCACCTCATGAGAGAGCCTATCTTTTTATGATCTAAAATGTTGATAAATCTTGTATGCTGGTCTTCATCACAGCCCAAGCCTCATTTTACAAAATGACAACACTGTTTTCAAAAGTAGACTGTAACTTACAAACTGAACAGCAGATGGATCAGTAATCATGTAGTCGTTACAGAGACGGGCCCATTTTCTTACAAAGCAAACAAATGCTTGAAAAAAAGTATTGCAAATCTCAGTTCCTTATCTTCTGTTGTAGCCAGTTTATCCTCTCTTCCTCTATCTTCCTGTGCCAGGCAACAGAGGACAGCATGGCCACCACACTCGGCCTTCTGAAATTCCCAATTCTTGCTCAGAAGAAAAATACTCCATTTATCCACTCAAAAATGCCTCTTCTTTCTAACTCATCAAAGTTAGATGTCTGCAAAAAGGACTCGCATAGCCCTCGTAAGCTTTTCACTGAAATCATCCAGCATCTAAGTTCAGCTTCTCTTTCACCTGCATCGCTCGCATTACCTTTCTTCTTAGACACAAAGGCAAGCCCATCGTCAAGCAGTTTTAGAAATCCTCTTTTGCTCTAATTTATCATTTTCCGGACTAAATCGCTGACCCTTTTTTTTTTTGGGACTGCAGGATGCGCTTGCTGTTGGTGGGGAGTTTGGGATATTGGAGGGAAGGTCATTTGCACTTATCCACCCCATTGTGATGGGTGGTTTATTATTCTACACTTTGTGGGCTGGATATTTGGGGTGGCAATGGAGGCGTGTTAGGACCACACAGAATGAGATCAGTGAACTTAAAAGGCAAGTGAAACCTACCCCAGTTACTCCTGAAGGCACACCTGTGGAAGCTGCACCATCTCCTGTTGAGCTCAAAATTCAGCAACTCACTGAGGTAAGGCTACAGGCTTAAAAAAAAAAGAACAGTTTTAATTGTAGTGATTCGAAATTCCTTGTGTGAGTTACCATTTGAGGGAGTCATTTGAGAAGGAAAAATGCTAGAGGATTGCAATTTCAAAGCATATGACGACTTTTTTTTTATATGTGAATGCCATTGATACCTAATGATATGTTTGGCATATCATAAAGTAATACGATTTAGATATGTTTATAGAACGAATCATGATTAATGCAATGTCATCGAAGAAGGAATTGGTGTACATTTCTTCTTCCAAATGGTGTGACTTCTTGGAGGCATTTATTTTCCCAACCAATTGCATTTCTGAAGGAGTTGAGGAGAGAATATGTTTATCTAAGGCATTGACATTTCTAATACAGGAGAGGAAGGAGTTGATTAAAGGGTCTTACAGGGACAGGCACTTCAATGCGGGATCAATATTGCTAGGATTTGGAGTATTTGAAGCAATTGGTGGAGGAGTCAACACATGGTTTAGGACAGGAAAGCTATTCCCTGGACCTCATTTGTTTGCAGGAGCAGGTATAGCACCAGTGTTTATGTTTATCAAAATCCAAAATTATAACCCTAAAGGGGAAACAAGGGATCTTGTAGGTTGACTCGCGTGTTATAGGATAAGGTTTTCTAAATTTCCGTTCAATTTAGTCATGCTGCTGGTTTTCACTTCTGAGAAACTGCCTTGATCAGCTGATCTTACTGTTTTTAATTGTGTCACAGGCATTACGGTGTTATGGGCAGCAGCAGCCGCCCTAGTCCCTGCAATGCAGAAAGGGAATGAAACGGCAAGGAACCTTCACATTGCATTGAATGCAATTAACGTTGTTCTCTTCTTGTGGCAAATCCCCACTGGAATTGACATAGTTTTTAAAGTGTTTGAATTCACTAAATGGCCTTGAATCATAGAGACCTCGAGTGTGAGCTTTATTACAATCCAGGCAGGTATATTGTCTCTGTATCAGGTCACCTGTATAACCTGCACTCGAAAAATTTTCCATCCACTTCCACTGTGATTGTCTGTATCCATGTCATTAGTATATATGATCAAGCAGAAAGAAATACATTACCATGCAATTGATGCTCCTCGACCCGTAAGAAATAGCATTTGGACAATGTTGTAGATTCAACAGAAATCCTACCATAACTCTTCTCATGGTATCAACTAATGTTCAGCAAAAGAATGTCAGAAGTACTTGCTCAGTTCATATGCAACTGCTTTCTTCTTATTTCTCAGGCTATGCTTTTACCATTTTTTTAAAATCAAAATTACAGGAAGACAATTTGCAATTTATTGAAATGTAGCAGTACTGCATGACAGTGAAGAATCTTTCTCTGTTGAAGGAGTTGAGAATTAGACCAAGGCAAATTTCTTTCAAGATCATTAGATTACAAGAAAATTGGTTTAGCTCATCAGCACCCATTAGTATCTGCATTTGTCCTTCCCTAATGTGTTCGATCTGCAAATCCAACAAATGTGTTGACCTTCATGTGCCCTGTAAATTGTATCTGCAAAGTTCAAATGCATTTCAAGATTTCATACATATACAACTAAGATTTTTATTTCCCCTGGTGCCAATTAATTTACATAAAGGGCGCTAGCAGTTCATAGACACATAAAGAATCTATCAGAAGGAAGGTATATGGTGCAAAAGAAAATAAACTGATAAATGCAATGAAATGTCCCTGCCCCCTGAAATGATAGATTAAGAGAGCTTGTTAATTTTTGTGTTTTAAAAGTGTATTTTTTAAAATTATTTTATTTTTTGTTTTAAATTATTTTATTTTTTGTGTTTTGAGATTGTTTTAATGTGCTAATTTTAAAAATAATTTTTTTAAAATAAAAAAATACATTTCAAGCAAAAAATATTTTAAAAAACAAGTATTATCACTCTTCTTCAAAAACCCTCTTACTCCACCAAGAAGCTTGATTTACAGGGTCTGGATACCAAAATCTGTAGCTGCCATATATATATATATATATATATATCACATCGCACCCATAGTCAATGTAATGCATTTAAAATATTTTTGCTGTATAATTAGATTAAACGAACCCAAATATAACATTGGTTGATACTTCCAGATGAAGAGTTTTTGCCTAATATTCTATTCTAGAATCTCTCTTCTGACATATTTCATTGGTGTTCTCTCAACCACAATTTTCTTGCTCTCATTTGAAGCTACTGAAATAATATTTGAAGGGGACTTGTAAAAGAAGATTCTACAACCTTCGTGACTCCTAAGTAGTAACGAAGAGATAGGGTAGATATTCCCTGGACACCTCTGACGTTCTTTTCCTTTCTTTTACAACAACGGAGAACTTTGGTGTATCTCCAGTCACCGTCAACTATTGCTACCTCTCTCTATCCTCTCTCAGCTATTTTAACACCCTTAATTATTTTGATGGAAGGGAAATCTTGAAGCGTCGTGAGGTAAACGAAGTTCGAAATGGAAAACAAAGACGGAAAGAATCGCAATGGCTAAATCTAGCAAGCAAAGTGGAAGATGAATACATAGACAGCTACGGTACTAAAATCCTCTAGGGGATTTCAAGAATATTATTACAGTATGCTTTGTGGTTACTAACTACAAAACATATTGACAAATTCTGATTCGCCTTGTAACAATGGGAAACAGGGAGAGTAGAGTGAAGCCGCAATAAGCACAGCGTGAATATGCTCATTAGTCAATATGAGTTTGGTGGACAGCCGTTACCATGTTTGGAAAGGAACGGCTGCTATGATCCCAGCAAGAGAAGTGCAAGAAAATGCAGAACAATGCACCAAAAAAGTCGATGATGATGATGATGTTAATTAAAAGTTTGCCGAGGTGGAACTTAATTTGTAGCCAGGCTTCGAAGGAGGGGCTGGGAGTTGAATCTCCTATAGCGGTCACTAAAAATTCAAACTATTTAAAATGGCATATGCTATTCTTTTCGATTGGTGAACTCAAAAGCTTGCACCAAAGTGGAAAGGAACATTTTAGAAAATGATGGCAAGATCCTGCTCAGTTTTTCTTCATAATGTTAATACTAACACATGAGGTGGATTTCTATCAGTTTTGGAAAACAAGCGTCTACCTTCTGACTCGTTTTTCAATTACTTAATTCAATCCAATGATCCCCCATGAAACCAGAGAAGTCATTCCATCATGGCTGAAAAGCCAAGTTTCTATATGACTCGTTGATACCAATCTTAGATTGTGGGCGAGCCAATGTCAGCTGTATTTGCTTTCTGAATCTGATGCCTTTCCCTTATTCCTTTCATTTCTCTGTATGCAATAGAGTGGATTCCGCATGGCCTCCCCCCCCTTTTTTTTCTGTTTCTATGTCAAGCTAGCTTAAGGTCCATCGATTATAAAATTATAACACTATAAATAACAACTCGCATGCATTAATCATCTATATTCTATACTTGTATTCATTCCTGCGTTTCTTATCTGTCAAGTTCTAAAATCCAAAAACTCTCCTCGACATGTCAAACCAACCTGCCCCGCCTCGCCCATGGTTCCGTTTGCCATCAATAGCTCGGCCAGCTGCCCCTGCTCCAACCCCAACTCCAGAGTCGCCTCCTCCGCAACCCCGTCCAGCTCTTGCTCGACCTTCATTTAGGCTAACTGCTCTGCCTCAGCCTGTGCCAACACAACCTCAAGAACCCACTCCCGCACCACCTCCTTCTGCTGCGACAGTGCCACCTGCCGCTGGTATTGCTTCAGTTCCAACATCTCCAGCTGTAAAAGCTGCAGGTGGTGTTGCATCATTACCAACATCCCCAGCTCCAAGGGCACCTGCTCCTTCATCTTCAGTGCCAACTTCTCCTGTCCCAACTTCCACAGTGTTTCCACCCACTACTTTTTCACTTCCACCTTCTCCAACCCTCAAACCATCACGTACTTCGTCTTCAGTTCCTACCTCTCCAGCTTCTACACCAGCTCCATCTGCTTCCGTCTCAACTTCTCCTTCCACTAGGCCAGTGTCAACCACATCCTCAGCGCCAAGCTCTCCTGCCCCTAAGCCAGCGACAGTCACATCCTCGGTGCCAAATTCTCCAGCCACTAAAGCTGTAACCACCAGTGCAGCTCGTGTGCCTGGCCCTACACCATCTCTAAGAATCGTCAAGCCTACAGTTCAAACCCCACCCCAGTCACCTAAGCCCAAGCCCACTGCTCCACCACCTTCTCCTCTAACACTTCCACCTTCCCGAGTAAAATCTGACACTGATCTCGAACCCAAGATTCCATTAGTAGCAGAGCAAAAAACTGTGTTGGTTCAGAAGATTATTGACAAGCCTAAGGAGGCAGGTGATTCGCTGAGGGCCTTTGCAGACAGTCTCAGCTCTGGCATTGCGCGTCTTGCAAAGCCAGAAACTGCCAAACATCAAACAAAGGAGAAAGGTAGCGGCAAGAAGATTTCTTCAGATTCTGATGATGGTGGCATGAGGGTAATTACAATTGCTGGTGAAAACAAAGGTGCTTTCATGGAAGTAATCCGTTCTCCGAAGAAACATTTTTTTGAAGGCAATTCTCATACTCTCAACAAGAAGGGCAATCCTAGAAGTGAAGGCAGTGATTGGGGAAGCCAGAGCAGCAGTGGTGAAGAAGGCAACAGCAAGAAGGACAAGAACCACAAAGGAAGATCAATGGGGCCATCTCCTATGAGTGCATTTATGAACAGTAATGTGCAAGGTGTTAACAACTCAATCGTTTACAATTCTTCATGCAGTCATCATGATCCTGGGGTGCATGTTACTCTCTCCAGAAAACCTTCTGGTTCTGCTGGATTCCATGTCAAGGACCGTGGCAATGGCTACCAAAGTTGAAAGGGATAAAGAAAGAAACAAAAAAGTTGTGATTTTATGTCTTCATACGATATTATACTGTGAAAATAAATACGAGTAACCGGGTGATGAGAAGAAAAGGGCATGGATTCTATTCTTCATTGTTGCGTACCACTTTTTGTGGATTGCAGAAGAAGTTGAGTCCATTGCCCTGCCTTTGGTAGAGGCCAACCTGAAATATATATATAAGTGGGTATCTAATAAGTCAGCAAGTTTGCTTTGTATTAATTTGCACTTATATCTACTCGTCAGTTCCTACTGTATGACAGTTTTCCTTTATGAATTTAACAAATCATTATTTCTCTCTTGTCTTGCAATTCAAATTCACCGCAAACAAGAACACGGAGGATAAAAAAACCCTGGATTTCTCTTCTTTTTTCATAGAATGACGGATTCGAATTTTGGTTTCTTAGTAGAAGAATCTTATACCCACTTGTTTGAGTGAGGTGTTGATTGTTCGTTCTTTCTTTTCAACTACTTTCTTTTCTTTTCCTTTTTATCTTAATAATAAAGATGTTTTTAAGCCATCTTATGTAGAGTATTAAATCTAAATTCATCTCTGATAAGGTTTTAAGTAAGAATCCACATCTAAATTACTGCTTTCATTTTTTCTCTCTTATAATCTCTCTTAATATTTGAACACTGGACAACTACAGAAAATATATACACCTACCAACCAACTTAAAGCTTTCAAGGATTTCCAGCTACAATGTGATTGTTATGTTTGAAAAGCTAAATAATGACCCCCCAATGAGCAAATTTGAGAAGAATTAATTATAAGGTACATAGAAACTAATTAATTAATCCTAATAGTATAATAAATAATTAAATAACTCTCTGATTACTATTAATCACCCTTAATTTAGTAAATTTTTTAAGGATTAAGGATTTGTTTATTTTGAGAAATATATCTTCCCCTATTTTTAAGTTCATAACAAACGTTGCAAAATAAGTCAATGAAATTCTTTAATCCTTAAACAACATGAATTTAAAAGAATATATTTTAGCATAAAAAAGTATAGAGATATTTTTCTTGATATTATCCACTCACAATATCCATTAACACTATAACTTAACCACTTTCATAATTATTATTAACACCAACACCAACACCATCACTATTATCACTACAACAACAGTAACTCATGTCAGATACTATTTTTATTTTACTATTATTTTATTACCAATATAACCATCATTTTTTACCATAACTCTTTAACACCATTTCCTCCACCATCATTGTCATAATCCAATTTTTTATCATTTTATTTTATTATTATTACTACTATTATTTTATTTACTAAATAATAATAATAAAAAAAAGTAAAAAAATGATGATGAAAAACAAATAAAAAATGAAGAATAAATTAAAATTTGGGTTAAAGGCAACATGATTGATAGTTTTGAGACTTAATTGAACTTGAAATTAATTTAATTAATCAAATCAAGGGATTAATTGGAGAATTAATAAGTTTTGAAACTTAATTGAGCTTGAAATTAATTTAATTAATGAAATCAGGGACTTAATTGAAGAAATACCAAAGTTTGGGGCTAATTGGGTGCAAAATTGCAGCAGATTAAAGTCCAAGGACTATTTTGTAAAATGTGCGGAAATACAGGGGTCCAATTACAATTTACCCAGGGACTTGATTACACGATTTCAGAACTTCAGTGAGCAGATTGAAAATGGCTATTCCCATCACACAAACGGCGCCGTTTTTAGAATTTGTTAATCGCCTTCTTCGTCTTCCTCCTTAGGAGCCGTTGCTGGAGTAAAGGATGGAAGCCGTTTCAAATGCTTGGCATTCTCTAGCTATAAAGCCAGAGAAGATGAGAGAGCGCAGAAAGAAAGACTGAAGAAAAACTGGGAAAAAACTGAGAGAAAAGGAGACCCAGAATAGGAGGAAAAAAAAAGCAAAAAAAAACAGAGAGATCAGAAAAAAATAACACGAAAAGAACAAAGGGAGAAAAACAGAGCAAGAAAAAAAACAAGCAGAAAAGAAGAACCACCAGAGGGAACCGGTATCATCACCATCTTCGTTCCTTCATCTTTAAAACGAAACTAGAAGTAGAGAGGAGACGAATGAACATGAGGAGGAAGGAGAGAATATACAAAGGTTATACAGGGTGGGAACGAACATAAGCAAACCAGGAAATAAAGAAAGCAAAGAAAAAAACAGAGCAAAAGGAGGCAGCGTCGTTCGTCTAGCACAGCACGCCATCGCCTTCATTCTACTCCCAGGCAAGTGTCTCTAGCTCTGCAAAATAATTCACCAACACTGCATTAGAGATTTAATTAAGTGGTGACTGTAGCAAGCGTTGAATATTTACTAATGTGTACTGACTCTGAGTAAATGAAAACTCAAGGAGAGTGGTGTAAAATTTTTCAAACCATGCTTTTGATGTCTGTTTCAAACCATGATAAAAAGGTTTAGTTTGCAAACATTAGTAGGTGAAGAAGTAAGCATACCATATGGAAATTTCATGTAAACTTTCTCATTGAGACCACCATGTAGAAATACGTTCTTAACATCCATATGATGTAAAGGCCAGGATTGAGAGGCCACACAGGTTATGATTGTACGCATGGTGGTCATCTTGGTGACTGGTGTAAATGTCTCATCATGATCTAAGCCATACTCTCAATATGTAATGATCTACGGATCCATCAGAATGAAGCTTAATAAAAAACATCCATTTACTCTTAATATGTTTCATAGATGGAGGAAACATTAACATCCCAGGTGTGGTTTTCTTCTAGTGCTAGAAATTCTGTTTCAATAGCTTTTCACCAACGCCCATATACCATTGCCTGTTTGTAACTTGAGGGAATAAAAATAAAAGACAAAGTGGTTGTTAAAGATAAAGGATTTTTAAAACCAAACCTATATAGGGGTCTATGAACTCAAGTACTATACCTGAGAGGAGTGAGTGCAGTTGCTTAAACAGAATCAACAGTTAGAGGATGATCTGAAAGGGACTCAAGAAGTGCTGGAATCTAAGTTGATGGGGGAACCAGATTGTCACTAATGTACTAGGAAAGGCTTAAGAGTTATCGAATATGCAAAAATGGTTAGTAAATAATGATATAGAAAAAAAAATTAAAGGTAAATAGGATCATGATGAATTTGAAAGAAATATTGATTTTCTAGAAAGATTACATTTCTAGAAATCCAAGTATGACCTAGATCTTGATCATAACAAAAAAAAACCTTTTTAGTGTATAAAATATCTTAAGAAATCACATTGGACAGACTGAGTAACGAGTTTTGTGCATTTGAGTGTAGGTAGATGAACATAATACACTTTCAAAAATATAAAGAGTAAAATAGGTTGGAGTATGACCAAATCTTCGAGTGAAGGGGAGATTCTTGATGCAACGAAGGAGAAGAATGAGTATGACCAAATAATCCAAAGGTAAGGGCTTTTGTGAGGTAAGGTAACATACATAATATTAATATATTCACTAAAACATTCATGAAACTAAAATAAAAATCAAAGATAAAAGACTGTCTTGTTTGAGATTGGCCAATTCAAGTTCAAGCTAGAATTGACGAGCATTATTGTGCGGACCGTAGAAATTTTTTAGATAAGTTCACATTTTGGCAACAATCTTAAAGGGTTGGAGATTGAAGACAAGTTTATGTTCTATATATTCAAGAAATCATGTCATGATTTGGGCAAAAGTATAAAATCCGTACAAGCTGATTTCTAGCCTTTAGAACATTCAGAATACCACATACAATTAGCCTAACATCTAGTATATCCTAAATAAAAAAAGATTTACAAACAAGAAAATTACTTATTAAAGCTATAAGATATATAATCTGCTAGCTTTAAATGGCTAGCTAACTTTCCTTTAGCAAATACTACCATCATAATTATAATCAATACTAATACTAATATGATAATCACTACCACTAATATCTTGTAATTATCATTCAAGCATCATTAATAAAAAAAATAATTTATTTTATAAAAAATTAATTTTTTTAACATAGGAGAATATTTTCCATACAAAAATATTTTTCTTAGATTTTTTTTTTAATAAAAAAGGGATCCTAAGTCATAATTAATTCATTTGAGAATCAAACAAAGATTTATTACAGTCAAGAAAAGAAGGGAACTCTTGTTAAAAAGAAAGAAAAGGATAAGAAAGATTGGGGAACTTTGTATAAAACAGTAGCGTAGGACCGGATTGGGGCCTGGGCTAAAATCACGATCTAGAGATTGGCCTGTGCCTGCTGAGTCGGACTCTAACTGGGTCTATAAAAATAGATTGATTGGGCCGCTGAGACTCCGGACCAGGCTTGTTGCGTCGAAACCTTGTCAGGTTTCATGTTTTAGACCTGACCGAGCCCCGGAACGTGGGTCTCTCTGTGAGCTTGGACAAGACAATTTATGACGTTCATTTATGCTGTCTTATTAAGAACAAACCCATATGAAAGAAAACATTTTCGTGAACAAAAGAATTTGATTAGTGATCATACAGAGTTTTTCCAGCAGCGTTGTTTTCTTAATTTTTTTTTTATTTGATACAAACCATGGGATGAGTGAAAGGGGATTTTAGGAAATTCCAGCAACTTGATTATACCTACAAATTTATTTATTACTGCTGATCACACGAACTTATTAAAAGAAAACAATTATTAATTAGTTATTGTGCCTTTCATGCATTAATTATTAACGTTGTGGCCTATCCCCAACACTAATATATGAATTCCATTATCACTAATTAAGAATAAACATTGAAGGAATTATTAAAGAAAGAAAATTATTAAAACCTAAGAAATAGGTTAATCCCCCTTTTCTATTATTTTACCATTTATTAACCATATAAAACCTTAAATAACATAAAAGTAAGCTTCTTAAATATTCACTCCTAATTAACCTATATAGTATATTATTACTTTTTATATATGAAAACTCTGAAATGATTAAAAAATCCCAAAAAAAATAATTATGTTAAAATCCAAAAATAGTAAAACTACATCATATTATTAAATTAGATTCTTATATTATTTTCATATTTTTCTTATATTACTTTTCACTCAACTGGAAAAATATTTATAAAATTTATATTATTGATATTTTAGATATATAGAATTTGGACTTTGTCATATGCAAATCA
>Ga0325402_1003997_pt1 | contig 13518 bp, 7 predicted proteins | sample PopdelMetagenome_22_FD_207212 | JGI IMG/M metagenome (GOLD analysis project Ga0325402, IMG submission 207212) | Populus deltoides microbial communities from Bellville, Georgia, United States - Xylem-PdKOR-R3 | ecosystem: Host-associated > Plants > Phyllosphere > Stem > Wood/Secondary xylem... | reverse complement strand
AAAAGTTAAAAATTATTTTTATGAATCAACCGGCCAAACATGAAGGGTATGTTCTTAAATTTATAGTAGAAAAAAGAAATTTAGTCTTTATTAATTAATGAACAAATAAATATTTAAAATATTATTTATTATAAAAAAGAATTTGTAAGTCGCATGAAGTGTAATACTATTTTACCTGCAGATTCTAGTCTTTGTCAATTCCCGTCTCGTGCCGGAACCCTAGCTTGTGAAAACATCAGTAACAACATCATAGTTTTTTTCGCGATATTCACCTTGTTATTTTGAGAGAAAGATCATAGAGGAAGGCTTTGCCGTTGCTACTATCATTCGTTTTGCTTGGATTCAAGTTCAACATCACAGCCGCTCAAAAACAAGGTATTCTATCATCATCATCATCATCATCATCAATTCTTACGGTTTCAAGCTTATGATCAATCAATCAATATGTTAGTAAAAGTTAGTGATCTCCTGTGTAACTAGATGGAAGAGTCTAAAGGAAGGATTCAATATGTCTACCAAAGGAAACGATATGGAAGAGATGATGCCACCAATATGGACATGGGAATCAGAGTTGATGCCTCTGATAGGATCTCTCGACTGCCTGATCACGTTCTGCACCACATCCTCTCCTACCTCTCAATTAGAGCTGTGGTTCGTTTCAGTGTCTTGTCCAAAACATGGCACCGAATCTCGACATCGTTCCCTGTTTCTGATTTTTCAGAAGACGTGCTCCTTCTCGGAAAGCGTTATGAAATCCAAGATTGGAAAAATAAATTCATTGACTTTGTACAAGATTCTTTGCTTGCACAGCACCACCACAACACAAGATCACACAAGTTCAGACTATCTATGGACCTGGATTCTTATGATCCTCAACTTACTTCTCGTGCTGACCACTTGTTGGAACTGGCTACTAAGTGTGGTGTTTACGAGTTTGATCTCAACTTCCAAAATATATCTTATTATTGTTTGCCCCAAGCCCTCCTCTCTGCCGAAGAAATAACTGTCCTTCGGTTAAACGGAAATTATAAGCTCTCCCTCCCTCGTGATGCCATATACTGGCCCTCTCTACGTGTTCTTTCTCTCATGAATGTTCGTGTTGATGAGGCCATTCTTCAGAATCTCATCTGCGGTAGCCCTCTGATTGAAAAACTTGCTTTAGTTTATTGTTATGGTGTCAAAAGCATTCGTATTTCAGGATGTATAAAACTCAAGGAGGTTGAGGTGAATGAAGGCGACAGTGTTCTTGAAAGAATGGAGATTCATGTACCAAGTCTTCGAACCTTTTGCTACACAACTGGTTTGGTTAAAAGTTTCTTCCATATCGACATGACTGGTTGCAGGAATCTGGAGGTACTGAAGTTAAAGTTTTATAACATAACAGAAGTAATTGGACAAGTATTTCAGGATCTTATTGCTCAATTTCCTGCCCTTAAAGTCTTGGCCTTGAATTGTTATGCTACTTCTGTTAGTAGGATCAAAATTTCGAATCCACAGCTCGAGAAGTTACAGCTATGGTCATCAGCTCTAAGTAAAGTCACCATCACCAGTCCAAGCTTACATTCATTCAAACATTTTACCTATGGATTTCCATCTGCGTTTTCACTCGACCAATCAAGTCTACAGAAAGCTACCATTCACGTTCACAAAGGCGCTCTCTATTCTTCTGATTTCCTCCAACTTAGGGAATATCTTGGAAATTTCAAACAAATCAGACGTCTCACATTGCGCATAAACTATGTAGGCATCAGATTTATCCCTGAAACATTAAATAATATCTCCATTCCAGCTTTGCCTGATATCAAGCACTTGAAGCTTAAAATCTGTCCATCTACTGGAGCTAGTGGGAGTCTTGCCAACCTGAAAGATTACAGAGATATTGTTGATGGCTTACTTTGGGTTTGCCATCCAGAGACTATACTGCTCATATCAGGCTGGAGTTCTGAAAATGTATTTATCCAGATTCTTTGCGAAAAACTAATGCAGGGAGGAGAAAAACAATATTGTTGCACATCTTCCCATATCAAATGCTGGCGGCATGACTTAAAAGACATTCAAATCGAGCACTTGCAACGAAATGCAGAGGCAAAGGCTTTTACATGTGGTACTTTGTTAGAATCACTACCAAATCTTGCTCGAGGGCAAAAGATTAGATTCATTTTCAATTGGTGATTCATTTTATCCATGAAGGACAAGATATTGTAGATTTATTTTAATTATTCTGGCAATATTTACGTTGAACCTAGAGACATCTATGAGTGGTAAGTTCATGACATCTTTGCTTGTTTTTGTAGTTGTATCTGGAATTTCCTCAATTATGGATTAATCCTTTTCAATCATCACGAATCTGTTACTTAATCCTCCTATGTTTATGATTTATATATCAACATCTTATACGACAAACAAGTTATGACTGGTCCTGTTTAACTAGATGAACGAGAGCATTAAGCAAGGAAGAGTTTTTCTGCTTACCTATCATTTCCAAACTAGCTAGGGTTTAACTTAGCCAAGTTCAATCTATTTTCTGGACTTTAAGCATTAAAATTGCCAAAAAGAGGAATTAGCATAGATAAAATTAATGAAGGAATATCAACAGTTCGATGTTGATAACAAAGAAACCAGCTACCAGTACTGAAATATATTGAAAATCTAAGCACATGAAAAATTATATGCAGTACGATCAGCAACAGAGAAATAACAGCGGAAATTAAACTAAAAAGTTCTAAGCAGTTTCAGTTATCTTTTATTTATTTGCGACTTAGAAAAACATCCTAGCTATTACCCTGAGCCTGAAAATTCAACTTGAAACTTTCGTCTTCCTCTGATTCGAACCCTTGGCTCCACAATTCATTTATCTTTAACTTCATCATTTCATAGATGTTGTGATCCTCTGGTCCCAAAATACATTTATACTCTGCCTTCAATTCATCAATCCTTGATGCTATCGTTTTTAACTCTTTCTCACATCTGTCGAGATCATTTTTTAGTGCAGAAAGTAAATCCTTCACTAACATCCCTTTATCAGGTTCTCCTTCACGCAATAGAGTACTTTCCAAACACAGAATTGGATCAAAAAATTGGAGAATGAGTTGATCAACGTGGCTGCCTTCAATTAAGTTTTCCCTCAGTTCGATGCCTCTAAATTCATCATTCTGATCAGTATCTGAGTATTCTTCAGGAAGGTCCACCTGCTTTAACCTTTTCAACCTTTTCACTTCTTCATCAGAAAATTCCAGTAGAACCAAGATCCTGTGAATTACCTTGGAGTTCTCATCTTTACATTGATATTTCAGAGAATTAAAGAACCCTTGAAACATTGTGTCCACTAAGTCAATCTCTGGCAACGAAAACATGAGATTAACGAGAAGATGAAAAAGCTCAGTTGCCAGTCTAACTACTTCAGCCTTGATTTCTTTGACAGTCTCCCAATCTTCATCTAATTCAATATATCCCCTTAACCATTCCATGAGACTCTTTTTTGGTCGGTGTTGATCTTTCTCATCATTAGTCATCAGCTTCACATCACCTACTTCCTTCTTGAGTTGGTAACTGTCATCTTCACTTCCACTTTCGAGGTCAATTTTTTGCATTTCTTCTTCCAATCCTTCTATATTAGTCAAAATATCTCCAGCACCATCAGAACCTTCTTCTTGCTCAAGATTATTGGAGGAACTATATGCTATCCTTTCAAGGAGAGTCGTCTTCTTTACAACAACACCTTCTTCACTCCCTGTTTGTTGTTCTTGTTCTGTGGTTTCCGTGTCACTCTCCAAAGTTTGTAACAGTTCTTCAAACTTTGGATCGGATTCTTCTATATTTTCAGTACCTAGAAACTCTTCCTCGGAATCATCTTCCTTTGACTCGTTTTCTGTTTCTTCTTCATTATCTCCACTATAACCAGATAATGTCAGCGCCTCTTCTTCACCCGTTTCTAACTCAACCAACATTTCATTCCCACTATCTTCTCCTTCCTCAGATCCATTACGATCAGCATGTATCTGGGAAAAATCATCCCTTTTTTTAATCTGAAATTTGGTTGTTTGATGTTGAGCAGAAAGTGCCAAGCTTTTAATCCCACCAGAAAGCTCACTGGATTCCTGAGTAGAATCAATCTTCGGTCTAATTGCTTCGAGGTTGGCTCTTTCATGTTGACCAGAACGCGCCATTAACCCAGTCCTTGTCTTTAGAACGTCTTGATTACTTTTCCTGACCGCATTAGAAAGATTCAGCTGTGGAGTTGGAAAGTGGATTTTTCCAAGAAACCCTTGTTCCTCAGAAACATCTATCTTTGATTCTTCTGTATCACCTTCTACATCTCCACTATGAACAGTCTCTAACTCAGGCTCAGACATTCCTTTAACCTCACTATCTTCTTCTTTGTTTAACTCATCATTCTGACCAGCTTTCTTGGTGCTTTCAGCTTCAAGACTGGATCTTTCACGAGATTGAGTAGGATCATTTGTAGTTTGATCTTTATCAGCCATTGATGATTCCTTAACAGAACCAATCTTTGAGCTTCCTTCAAGATTGGTTCCTTCACGTTGAGTAGAATACCCCATTAACTCACTTGGTGATGTCTCTATAGCATCCTGGTTACTTTTCCTGATTGCTTTGTGAAGATTCAGCTGTGGAGTTGGAGAGTGGATTTTACCAAGATCATTTGGATTTTGATCTTTGTCAGCCACTGTTGATTTCTTTGAGAGTGTTTCTTGGATGCTTTCTTGAGAGAGAGATTGTGAGAGTTTTCAAGGAAGTGGAGCAAAAATGTGGGTTTTGAAGAAACGGTTATTCTTTTATGGGTAACTGATTGTTTCACAGGCGGGTTATGTATTTAAATCCAATCTATCCTCCAAATATATCGACATAAATAATCTGTTTTATTTATGGCCTTCGAGGAGCTATAAAAGGTGAAAATCTCTTGTACAGTTCTTTAGTAGCCAGGATAAAACTTGAAATAGAAGATTACTGCAGTGCAATGCACAATGACATGTCTCCAACCCGAAAGAGTTGGGAAAGGAATAACAAAACAAAAATCCTGACACCAAAAACATATTGTTCTAGTCGAAAAGACAAGCTATCAACTCAAAATCAGCAGCATGAAGACCAGCATAGCTTAGCAGCAGCACTGTGGTATGTTGCATTAGAATGGAGGTTCGGTCTATCTATGACCCTGGATTTTGATGATGATGATGATGAAGAACTTTCGTCATGAAGACCAGCATAGCTTAGCAGCAGCACTGTGGTATGTTGCATTAGAATGGAGGTTCGGTCTATCTATGACCCTGGATTTTGATGATGATGATGATGAAGAACTTTCGTCTCGTGTGATGATCTGTTGACACTGGCTACCGAGAATGGTGTTTCTGAGTTAAATCTCCACTTATAACAAAAAAGGCAGATTTAATTATAAAAATGACGATGATGATCTTGATTTTTTCCGATCACACTTCTGTGTAGATTCATTAACTGTCTTTAAGTTAAGTGGATATAGCTGACTGACTATTGATCCTGAAGTCATAACTTGGCCTCTCTACGTGTTCTTTCGCTGAAAGGAGTTTATGTTGACGAAGAGGACATTATTCAGAATCTCATCTGCAGTTTATATCATAACTCGGCCTTCTCTGAATGTTGAAGAATATCTCTTCTTCTCCTGCTTTATCTAATGTCAAGCACTTGAAGCTTGATGCCATTAATAAAAACTCTCATAACTTTCGTACCTCACTTGAATTGAAAGCTCTTGTAAATGGCATATTTTGGGAATGTGATCCTGTGTCTCTGCTGCTTATACCACGCTGGGGTTCCAACTATGAATTGATCGAGCTTCTTTGCCGGAAACCAACGCGCAGTGATTCCCTCATCGCATATTGGCGGCCCGAATTAAGAAGGCCATTAAATGTAGTGCTTTGTCGAGGTTACTGCACACTCTTGCACCTGCAGGGAAGAAGGCTATGGGATTCAATTCGTTCATCAAGGATGGTGTGATAAGACAATGAAGTCAGAATTAGGACGGGAGATTCTTCCAATCCAGCTGCACGACCCAAGTAATTTTGCTGCTCAAAGTTGCTATCATGTGGGATTGCGACCCTCGATGCTGGCTGGCCAATTTATATTGTTCTAGGAATAATCATGCTCATGCATTGACGTGAAAGGTTTCGCAGATATGTTTATAGACTAACTTGATTGGTTAAAAGTTAAAACAAAAAAAAAAAATTGAACGAATCAAGATGAACTTGCTGATGAAAACAAATATAAATTTAATATGATCTTGTTGGATCGAGTAGCTCGCTCTACGCTATGTCACACACGTATAATACGTTATTTTTATGCAATTACAGGAGTGCAATCATTGGGCTGTATGTTTCTCATTATATCATGCATCTGTTCCACTATCCTACCCCACTTGCATTGGCCATAAAAAATAGCGGTGGCCTTGCCTTGAAGAAGCTTGAAAAAATCAACTCAGGGGTGAGAAAACCAGTCTGTCATTTGAATTTAAAGTGATTTGGGAATTTTGAAAAACAAGGAAAGGCAGCTCTTTTCTTGCCTTGCCTATATTTAAATTTGATAAGCAACCTCAGTCAAACTGAACGGTGGCTACAATTCCTGTACACAAAAATCTCCAAATTCGTGAAGGAGCACACCTCCAATGACAAAATACACAGAAGTGGCAGTTATAAATGCGAATTACAGAATAACCATAACCATGAATGAAGTTTTCTTGTATATGTCCTTTCTATAAGAACATCAATCTTTAGAAAACTCCCTTGCAAAAAATTACTGCAAGAAGATGTTAAGAATGTATAAACTTTAAGAGTATCAGTAACCAGATCTCCTTAAGTATGCTAATACGCCTAACCCAGCAACAAGAGCAGCACCTGCGGCAACAGCACTGTATGCAGAAGCCCATGCATCTGCTTGAGCATAATCAAGACTTTCTGAACTAGAACCTCTCCTTCGGCGTGTGCCTGTATAATCTAAGTGCAATCTCAGACCCTGCAAAGTTTATCGATCTAATTAATCAAGACTGCTGAGCTTCAAGATCCATTTAGCAAAGAAGGATTGCAGCAGCAAAACATGATTAAAAAATAGAAAAACACCTTTCATGCGAGCATTCACTGTTATTTCTAGAAAAGATCCAAAAAACAAGAGATCAAAGTTTAGGCCTTACTGGAAAATAAATTAAGCATGACCAGGACATTACATGAATCCACCCTTTTCCCTTTAAAAAACAATACAAGTTTGAAGAAAATATATATAACTAAAATCTAATGAAAACATCAAACGATATTAATCGTAGCTGACCCTTTTTTTATCCTTTTTAGACATATTAAGTCACGAATAAGGCAAAAAGGAATGACAGGAAATGAGCCCTCAGTCTTCATGAACTAGCTAAGAAAGTGGAACCCAAAACAAAAGAAACTTAATCTCCATAGGATAAAAGAGGGGGGGAACTCTATTCATATTGTAGGTTAGGAATAATTTTAAGATATCAAAAACTAAGAACAAAAAGTATTAATGAGGGCAGTCTAGTTGGGGGGAAGAGAGTGTGCACATCCACTGGTCCAAAAATCCATTATTTTCATCTAAGGTACTCGTTATTTTATATCTTCTCATATAAGCATATTCACCATAATATAATATTCTGTTGCCAGGACTTCCTGGTTTTGGTTTTTCTAGAATTATTCAGGTTACCCATTCTTTTCTTATTTTCTTTGTGCAACCATGTCCATATAAAATTTTGATCGGAAATAGAGGAAAATAAAAGAACTTCAAAAAGAAGTCTTTCATGTCTAGAGGATGATCCACAAAGAACTATTCTCAAATAGTTTACAAATATTAATGCCATTGGCACCAGTAACCCATTCGCCAGGTAAGTTTGTCCCTTAACTTAATTATCCCATTTTTCTAAAGAAAAACATTAATGACAAGCAGACAGCTGACAATACCTTCAAACCAGCTGATCTTGCATGCTCTACAGCAGTAGTGAGGTCACTATCTGATGCCAGAACAACTTTGTCATGGTCTTCATCTTCATACTGCAGAACGCAACCATGAATTAGTATGAAATTAACAGAAAGAAAATAAATTATTCAGGCTACTGATCACACAGTACAAAGTCCATAAAATATACCAGAATTTGAGGTAAGTTGTTGCGGTTAATATCATCCCCTAGCCTCTGAAGGATTGAAGTTATTAGATCAGTCAGACTTCGGGTCTCTACATCAAAAGAAATCAATAAACAAGGTCAGCTACCAATTATATGTGAGCCTTGTTTTCATTAAATGAAACCAGGATTTCACAGCATTCAGCCATTCACATATCCAAAGCCAAAAATCTAAATTTATGGGAATCACTAATACATATTTATACGTTCTAAAAGCAAGTCACCTGGCAGTAACTTGCAATGAAGTGTACATTCCATAAGCTATGCTAGATGCAGTGAGGAAAAGCAAATTCATGACCATCTTAAAAGCCTTGTATGGAAAGCAAAACAAATATCTTACCACAAGTAAATCTGTGCATTCGACCCTTTTTGTCTTCAATTTTAAAAGAAAAGTTGTTTGGCAACCCTGATGATGGATAGAGCAGAGATCTCGCCGTCTCTGTCCCTTCAGAAGCTATTTTCAAGGAACCTTCACTGCAATTTCACCAACTACATGTAAGTAAACCCCGGTAGAAGAAATCAAAATCTAGCTTAATATTAACACCAAAACATCCAACCTCCGCGTCTCATCCTCGTCATCATTAGGACTCATAGCCATGGCAGAATCCCAAAACTTCTGCATCATTGTGCTTGCAGTCTCATTATTTGCTCCAGTAGTATTCCCGACCTGATTAATGAAGGGATGGTATAAATGCTTTTATTCTTCTCTGCAATAATCATAGCATCTTATGTTTTTCCCAAGACCAATAATATAAATTTAAACATTATGAGGAGAGCCGGAAAATAAATTACCACATGCATGCCATCTTAATAATTTAAGCATGACACTCATCTACCTTCCCTGCCTTCACTTTTTGAAAAAGACATAATTCCCAATTACACTTCTAAACAACACACACGCATAAGCCATGCACTTGAATTCTAACACAACAGTTTGTGATGGCATAAAAGGCAGAGACCATCCTTCTCCAACTCCAAACTTCCATTCCTATTATTGATATTAAAATCATCCACTACAATTAATTACTTTAAATTTTCTGGATGTCTTAACTCTTTACAAAATTTATTTGTGCATGGGAAGGAAACATGAGCATGGATCCGAATGCAGATATGTTGACACATCAATTCTTAGAAGTTTAGGATATTATATGTAATGAATACATATTCAAAGTATCTTCAAGTAGTAGAATTTCCCTTCTATTTGTTATTCTTTCGATACATATAGGAAGAATTCAACAAATTTTCAAGAGTATGATATTGAGTACAAGCTGGAAACAGATAACTGAGGAATTTTGAAGAATACTTGCTTTTCAGATTTGAGAGCATGTTGTAGATGTTATCCTAAGGAATAATAATTCATTAAGTCAATGAAACTTGCAAAGAGAACATTGTAAAGCACTACATAGTCCAAGAAGGACACGGGCTTGGCTTACTGTGGCGACTGCAGCATGAGTGATATGAATCACATCAATGACAGCAACTATGTTCCCATCTGCATCCAACCATCCAAGGTCATCAGAAACCAAAATGACTGGCCAAAAAGCATTTCACTCTTCATCTAAGAGAATGGTACCTCTATCTACCACAGGAAGGTGCAAGAATTTCCCATCATGCATGGTGTGCAGAGCATCAACAATTGGTGTATCAATTGTTGCACATTCTGGATTGGGAGTCATGACCTGTAGAAAAACCCAAAGCAAGATGACCGACTCAACACTGACTCAACCACTTTCTTCCATTTATCTGAGAGGCATGTTCTTCTGTAGTTCTATGTAAGGGTCCAAGTTTACATTTTGAGAGCCATTGCTTCACTCAAAATATGCTAAACAGGTATCTCATTCCCAAAGTCTCACTAAAAACATCCACTAAGACAGAACTATAATTGGATTATGGCTCTTTTTAGAAGGCACATAATCACATTCTCCTTACTGTAAGCAGATTCTATATCGTTGCAACTTGAAGGATACAGGTCATACACAATTTTCTTTTGACAAATTCCCTTGGAAAGCCAACTATGCTATCTGAAAGAGAAATACCTTCTCTACAAGAGTTGAATCTGGAGGAAGATTTTGTGCTATTACTCGCATCAAGATATCTTTTGAACTGACAGAATTAAAAATAAAATAAAATGATGTATATTAATAATAACAACAAAACAAAAACTTCCTGCTATAAGATCTTGATGCAAACACAGATGATGGATGTAGTTTTTAACTCTATTCACTTGCTTGCTAGATGCAATTTAAAATTAAACTCACGTAAAAATTCCTCGGGGTTTTTCATCAACAGTCACTACTGCACAGCCTGATCGAGATTCAAGCATCTTCTTTGTCACCACCAAAACAGTTTCTGACGGTGATACAGTTACAACCCTGAAAGATGCAAAAACATATCAAATTAAAGAACTGGCTGTCTATTTTGTCCACATATCCTCTAAGTAATTAGTGGTAGAGTATCCAAGATAAACACTCAAGGAGACAAAGTATTACCTACTTTGAATTCTCCGGTATTATAGTAGACAAAGCAGGCCTAAACATTCGCTCTCGAAGTGTCTCAATGAACGTATTGGGTACTGCATGTGAACCAAAAATTAAAAAATAAAACAAAAGTGCAAAGAAAAGTAAGGAACAAATTCTACTCTATGTTATGTTGTAACAAAGTAGCCAGAAAGACAAGTAATCCAAATGTTATTCAAAGGAACACTTTCACTAACCAGATATGGATGTCCCCCAATTTTTTTCAACACCTTCGACAGCTGCAGCAATGGCTTTTCCTTTTTCTGCAGCCCTTTCCATACGAGCAATAGCGTCATATAAACACTTCGCTATGTCAAGTAAGGCAATAACCTCTCCATTCTCGACAACAGGCAAATGTCTGAATTTTCCTGTTAATTACTAGTATCAGAACCATATCCACATGGCATGATGTAACAGGCTTGCAAGGTTGACATGCATCTCAGTTTATTACAAACCTTGAACCATCTTCTGGAGAGCTTCCACAGCAAGAGTGTCAGAGAGAACAAAAACAGGGTTCCTAGTCATAACTTTAGAAACAGGTGTCTCCTCAAGATTGACCTCAGGAGCAATTACTCTCGAAGCTAAATCCTACAAAAAAGAGGAAATAAGACATAAATAAAGGTCCACATTAGGGTAAAGGAAAAGAAAACTTCTTTCCACTAGGGTTTTTTTTTTTTGACCCAGAAACATAAAATTTTAGCCACACCTTATCTGTAAGGATTCCACAAAGTAACGCATTAGAGTCGGTTAGCAATAAGGCATCAACTCTACGAGCAGCCATCCGACGGCAAGCCTCATAAATGCTTGTGCTCTCAGGAACTGTCAAGGCCTTTGACAAGCGCAGCCGTTTTACTGTGCGCTCTCCAGTTAGTCCCCTGTTTAAGATGTAGTTGCAAATAGAAGATTACATTAATGGTGATGTAGCAACCATTGCTGCTAGACCTTCCAGTGATCTATATTTGTCATGTGAACTGGATACCTGCCTATCTATCTACATAATCAGAGATCACTAATATTTCTCCTACCATGAATTCAATGTTAAAGTAGCACAAAAGATTGATTACCTAAACATGAGGCCAAGGCCATGCCTTGCGTTTCGTGATTTACTAAGCCCAAACATCCCATTACTATAGTAGGGAGAAGCGTGAATAATAAGGGGATAGAAAAGAAGTGCATAGAGGAGTTGAATTATAGGTATATGCCTCTTCAACACCCCCATCCCCTTTCAGTTTTCCAAAATCATTAGAAGAACTCCTGATGATCGCATTCCATAACTTTATCAAACTATTCACTTTCATTGATCCAAAAATTTGTTATCCTTTCATTTCCTAAAAAATGAATAGAACCATTAACATACACGACATCAAGAACCAACCTAGAATCCAAATTCATCCTGTTAGGACACACCTCTCTACCATCGAACACATTTTTTTCCTCATGAACCAGACTAATATTGATTGAATCATTTCCATAGCTCACAATTGCAAGCAACAGACACTATACAATTCAAAGCTCTTCTTCTCCTATCTCACAATTTATAATCTCTACAAAAAAAAAAAAAAACTAAATTATATGTAACAATAAAACACTAAAAATCAAATTTAAAATGCCCCAAACTTATTAATTTTTTTCCTTAAATCCTCTGCGTCCTCTAATTATTAAATCAATAAATAGAAATGAAAGTAAATTTCAGATTTAACGCAGAAACAAACAAAGAAGGAATCAAAATTCGCAATTCAAAAATAAATAATAAAAAAAACGCAGAGGAAACATACATAGAGCGCGAAGCAGTGAGAGATTTCCTAGAAGCATCAGGACCTCCTCCTCCCTCGTTAGCTTTTTTCCTTCCATGAAACGACGAAGACGACATACTTTTCCTCGTCGAACTTCCTTGGCTAGCCATCTTCACCACCGATAATAACAAAATTCAATATCAAAATTTTGATAATTCAGGGAAGAATCACGATAGATGAAATCAGATTCTTACTATTTATTTATTTATTAATTTCCCGGGAAAGTTCTCGCGAAGTCGGGATTTCCCGGGAAAAATGGACCGATCGACGAGGAGAGAGAGGAGGGAAAAAGGGTGCCCTAAAAATTGGATATGGGAGAGAATTGCGACAGAATGGGATGCTCTTAAGCCTTACCTTATCTTTGCTATAACGGGAAAACGTAAGATTTTTTTTTTTAATTTCTTTTTTTTTTTTTTACAAAATACAAGAAATGATTTTTTTTAATTTTGGTAAAAACTAAAACATTATATTTAATCCTTTTAAAGCCCGTTTCTTTCTACTAAAAATAAGCCTTTTTCTTTATACGTTGATTGTATTTATAGGGATTCTTTTTTTTTCTATAATAGCCTAAATTAATTTTTTTTTTAATAATTATAAAAGAAAATCAGTAGAAGCCAATAAGGACATGGTTAATACTAAAATTTACAGCAGATATTTATCAAAAGGGATAACAAAAAGATAGAAAGAAGTAGCAGAATACAGACAGCATAAATTGATTTTATGGTGGTGTAAGATTTTTTAATCCCACTATGTTTTTCAAGCTACTTCAAACAAATTCACGAGATAATAGGAAGGATATATTGCATTACTAACTTTTTTTTATTTGAATTAAAATTAACATTTAATACATAATCTAAATTATTATTTTTTATGTTTTTTAATTTATGAAAATGCTTAAATATATTAAATTATATAATAAAAGAATTTCGTAGCCTAGAAACTTCATCCATGTGGTTGAAACTGTATTTTGATATATTTTAAAAATATATTTTACTTTTAAAAATATTAAATTAATATTTATAGTATTTTTCAATAATTTTGATGT
>Ga0325402_1003996_pt1 | contig 13518 bp, 6 predicted proteins | sample PopdelMetagenome_22_FD_207212 | JGI IMG/M metagenome (GOLD analysis project Ga0325402, IMG submission 207212) | Populus deltoides microbial communities from Bellville, Georgia, United States - Xylem-PdKOR-R3 | ecosystem: Host-associated > Plants > Phyllosphere > Stem > Wood/Secondary xylem... | reverse complement strand
TTCTATGTTTTGGGAAGAACCTAGTTCTACTTCTAAGGTAGTCAAAATCGCTCATTAACAAACGCTTGGACTGTTACTGTCCATTTTTGAACTGTTACTGTCTGACCTCTCCTATAATTTTTAACTATATCTGGAGTTATAGAACTCCAATTGAAGTGAAATTTGTGGCATTGGAAAAGTAATACATGAGGCTACAAGTTCTATGTTTAGGGAAGAACCTAGTTCTGCCTCTAAGGTAGTAAAAATCGCTCTTTAACAAACGCTTGGACTGTTACTGTCCATTTTTGAACTGTTATTGTCTGACCTCTCCTTAGATTGTTAACTATATCTGGAGTTATAAAACTCCGATTTAAGGAACATTTATGGCGTTGGAAAGGCAAGACATGAGGCTACAAGTTCTATTTTTGGGAAGAACCTAGTTCTGCATCTAAGGTAGTAAAAAGCGCTAATTAACAAATGCTTAGATTGTTACTGTCCATTTTTGAACTGTTACTGTCTAACCTCTCCTTGGATTTTTAACTATATCTGGACTTATAGAACTCTGATTGAAGCCAAATTTATGGCGTTGGAAAGGCAAGACATGAGGCTACAAGTTCTAGTTTTGGGAAGAACCTAGTTCTGCCTTTAAGGTAGTCAAAAGCGCTCATTAACAAACGCTTGGACTGTTACTGTCCATTTTTGAACTGTTACTGTCTGACCTCTCATCAGATTTTTAACTATATCTGGAGTTATAGAACTCTAATTTAATCGCCATTTATGGCGTTGGAAAGGCAAGACATGAGGCTACAAGTTCTATGTTTTAGGAAGAATCTAGTTCTGCCTCTTAGGTAGTCAAAATCGCTCTTTAACAAACGCTTGGACTGTTACTGTCCATTTTTGAACTGTTACTGTCTGACCTCTCCTGAGATTTTTAACTATATCTGGAGTTATAGAACTCCAATTGAAGTGTAATTTATGGCTTTGGAAAGGTAATACATGAGGCTACAAGTTCTATGTTTTGAGAAGAACCTAGTTCTGCATCTAAGGTAGTCAAAAGCGCTCATTAACAAACGCTTGGACTGTTACTGTCCATTTTTGAACTGTTACTCTCTGACCTCTACTTAGATTTTTAACTATATCTGGAGTTATAGAACTCCAATTGAAGTTTAATTTATGGCGTTGGAAAAGTAATACATGAGGCTACAAGTTCTAAGTTTTGGGAAGAACCTAGTTCTGCCTCTCAGGTAGTCAAAAACGATCATTAACAAACGCTTGGACTGTTACTGTCCATTTTTGAACTGTTACTGTCTGACCTCTCCTGAGATATTTAACTATATCTGGAGTTATAGAACTCCAATTGAAGTTTAATTTATGGCGTTGGAAAAGTAATACATGAGGCTACAAGTTCTAAGTTTTGGGAAGAACCTAGTTCTGCCTCTCAGGTAGTCAAAAACGCTCATTAACAAACGCTTGGACTGTTACTGTCCATTTTTGAACTGTTACTGTCTGACCTCTCCTCAGATTTTTAACTATATCTGGAGTTATAAAACTCCGATTTAAGGAACATTTATGGCGTTGGAAAGGTAAGACATGGGGCTACAAGTTCTATGCTTTGAGAAGAACCTAGTTCTGCATCTAAGGTAGTCAAAAGCGCTCATTAACAAACGCTTGGACTGTTATTGTCCATTTTTGAACTGTTACTGTCTGATCTCTCCTCAGATTTTTAACTATATGTGGAGTTATAGAACTCCAATTGAAGTGAAATTTAGGGCGTTGGAAAAGTAATACATGAGGCTACAAGTTCTATGTTTTGGGAAGAAACTAGTTCTGCCTCTGAGGTAGTCAAAATCGATCATTAACAAACATTTGGACTGTTACTGTCCAACTGTTACTGTCCATTTTTGAACTGTTACTGTCCGACCTCTCGTCAGATTTTTAACTATATCTGGAGTTATAGAACTCCGATTTAAGGAAAATTTATGGCATTGGAAAGGCAAGACATGAGGCTACAAGTTCTATGTTTTGGGAAGAACCTAGTTCTGCCTCTAAGGTTGTCAAAAGCGCTCATTAACAAACGCTTGGACTGTTACTGTTCATTTTTGAACTATTACTGTCTGACCTCTCCTCAGATTTTTAACTATATCTGGAGTTATGAAACTCCGATAGAAGTGTAATTTATGGCGTTGGAAAGATAAGCCATGAGGCTACAAGTTCTAAGTTTTGGGAAGAACCTAGTTCTGCCTCTAAGGTAGTCAAAAGCGCTCATTAACAAACGCTTGGACTGTTACTGTCCATTTTTGAACTGTTACTCTCTGACCTCTCCTCAGATTTTTAACTATATCTGGAGTTAGCGAACTCCAATTGAAGTGCAATTTATGGCGCTGGAAAGGTAAGTCATGAGGCTACAAGTTCTATGTTTTGGGATGAACCTAGTTCTGCCTCTAAGGGAGTCAAAATCGATCATTAACAAACCTTTAGACTTTTACTGTCCAACTGTTTCTCTCCATTTTTGAACTGTTACTGTCTGACCTATCCTTAGATTTTTAACTATATCCGGAGTTATAGAACTCCGATTTAAGGAAAATTTATGTCGTTGGTAAGGCAAGACATGAGGCTACAAGTTCTATGTTTTGGGAAGAACATAGTTCTGCCTCTAAGGTTGTCAAAAACGCTCATTAACAAACGCTTGGACTGTTACTGTCCATTTTTGAACTGTTACTGTCTGACCTCTCCTCAGATTTTTAACTATATCTGGAGTTATCGAACTTTGATTTAAGCGAAATTTATGGTGTTGGAAAGGCAAGACATGAGGCTACAAGTTCTAGTTTGGGAAGAACCTAGTTCTGCCTCTAAGGCAGTCAAAAGCGCTCATTAACAAACGCTTGGACTGTTACTGTCCATTTTTGAACTGTTACTGTCTGACCTCTCCTCAGATTTTTAACTATATCTGGAGTTAGCGAACTCCAATTGAAGTGCAATTTATGGCGCTGGAAAGGTAAGTCATGAGGCTACAAGTTCTATGTTTTGGGATGAACCTAGTTCTGCCTCTAAGGGAGTCAAAATCGATCATTAACAAACCTTTAGACTTTTACTGTCCAACTGTTTCTCTCCATTTTTGAACTGTTACTGTCTGACCTATCCTTAGATTTTTAACTATATCCGGAGTTATAGAACTCCGATTTAAGGAAAATTTATGTCGTTGGTAAGGCAAGACATGAGGCTACAAGTTCTATGTTTTGGGAAGAACATAGTTCTGCCTCTAAGGTTGTCAAAAACGCTCATTAACAAACGCTTGGACTGTTACTGTCCATTTTTGAACTGTTACTGTCTGACCTCTCCTCAGATTTTTAACTATATCTGGAGTTATCGAACTTTGATTTAAGCGAAATTTATGGTGTTGGAAAGGCAAGACATGAGGCTACAAGTTCTAGTTTGGGAAGAACCTAGTTCTGCCTCTAAGGCAGTCAAAAGCGCTCATTAACAAACGCTTGGACTGTTACTGTCCATTTTTGAACTGTTACTGTCTGATCTCTCCTCAGATTTTTAACTATATCCGGAGTTATAGAACTCCGATTTAAGGAAAATTTATGGCGTTGGTAAGGCAAGACATGAGGCTACAAGTTCTATGTTTTGGGAAGAACCTAGTTCTGCCTCTAAGGTTGTCAAAAGCGCTCATTAACAAACGGTTGGACTGTTACTGTCCATTTTTGAACTGTTACTGACTGACCTCTCCTCAGATTTTTAACTATATCTGGAGTTATCGAACTTTGATTTAAGCAAAATTTATGGCGTTGGAAAGGCAAGACATGAGGCTACAAGTTCTATGTTTTGGGAAGAACCTGGTTCTGCCTCTAAGGTAGTCAAAAGCGCTCATTAACAAACGCTTCGACTGTTACTCTCCATTTTTGAACTGTTACTGTCTGACCTCTCCTCAGATTTTTAACTATATGTGGAGTTATAGAACTCTGATTTAAACGAAATTTATGGCGTTGGAAAGGTAAGACATGAGGCTACAAGTTCTATGTTTTGAGAAGAACCTAGTTCTGCTTTTAAGGTAGTCAAAATCGAACATTAACAAACCTTTAGACTGTTACTGTCCAACTATTTCTCTCCATTTTTGAACTGTCACTGTCTGACCTCTCCTCAGGTTTTTAATATATGTGGAGTTATAGAACTCTGATTTAAACGAAATTTATGGCATTGGAAAGGTAAGAGATGAGGCTACAAGTTCTATGTTTTGAGAAGAACCTAGTTCTGCCTTTAAGGTAGTCAAAATCGATCATTAAAAAACCTTTAGACTGTTACTGTCCAACTGTTTCTCTCCATTTTTGAACTGTTACTGTCTGACCTCTCCTCAGGTTTTTAATATATATGGAGTTATAGAACTCTGATTTAAACGAAATTTATGGCGTTGGAAAGGTAAGACATGAGGCTACAAGTTCTATGTTTTGAGAAGAACCTAGTTCTGCCTTTAAGGTAGTCAAAATCGATCATTAACAAACCTTTAGACTGTTACTGTCCAACTGTTTCTCTCCATTTTTGAACTGTTACTGTCTGACCTCTCCTCAGATTTTTAACTATATCTAGAGTTATAGAACTCAGATTTAAGGAAAATTTATGGCGTTGGTAAGGCAAGACATGAGGCTACAAGTTCTATGTTTTGGGAAGAACCTAGTTCTTCCTCTAAGGTAGTCAAAATTGCTCATTAACAAACGGTTGGACTGTTACTGTCCATTTTTGAACTGTTACTGTCTGACCTCTCCTCAGATTTTTAACTATATCTGGAGTTATAGAACTCCGATTTAAACGAAATTTATGGCGTTGGAAAGGTAAGACATGAGGCTACAAGTTCTATGTTTTGAGAAGAACCTAGTTCTGCCTTTAAGATAGTCAAAATCGATCATTAACAAACATTTAGACTGTTACTGTCCAACTGTTACTCTCCATTTTTGAACTGTTACTGTATGATCTCTCCTCAGATTTTTAACTATATATGGAGTTATCGAACTCCAATTGAAGTGAAATTTTTGGCGTTGGAAAAGTAATACATGAGGCTACAAGTTCTATGTATTGGGAAGAACCTAGTTCTGCCTCTAAGGTAGTCAAAATCGCTCATTAACAAACGCTTGGACTATTACTGTCCATTTTTGCACTATTACTGTCTGACCTCTCCTCAGATTTTTAACTATATCTGGAGTTATAGAACTTCGATTTAAGCGAAATTTATGGAGTTGGAAAGGATAGACATGAGGCTACAAGTTTTATGTTTTGGGAAGAACCTAGTTCTGCCTGTAAGGTAGTCAAAATCGCTCATTAACAAACGCTTGGACTGTTACTGTCCATTTTTGAACTCTTACTGTCTGACCTCTCCTTAGATTTTTAACTATATCTGGAGTTATAGAACTCCAATTTAAGCGACATTTATGGAGTTGGAAAGGATAGACATGAGGCTAGAAGTTCTATGTTTTGGGAAGAACCTAGTTCTGCCTCTAAGGTTGTCAAAAGCGCTCATTAACAAACGCTTGGACTGCTACTGTCCATTTTTGAACTCTTACTATCTGACCTCTCATCAGATTTTTAACTATATCTGGAGTTATAAAACTCCGATTGAAGTGCAATTTGTGGCGTTGGAAAGGTAAGCCATGAGGCTACAACTTCTATGTTTTGGGAAGAACCTAGTTCTACTTCTAAGGTAGTCAAAATCGCTCATTAACAAACGCTTGGACTGTTACTGTCCATTTTTGAACTGTTACTGTCTGACCTCTCCTCAGATTTTTAACTATATCTGGAGTTATAGAACTCCGATTTAAGCAAAATTTATGGTGTTGGAAAGGTAAGACATGAGGCTACAAGTTCTATGTTTTGGGAAGAACCTAGTTCTGCCTCTAAGGTAGTCAAAGTCACTCATTAATAAACATCCAAAACTACAATTTCTATGAAGGAACTTGATCCTAATTCCTTTATTCTCCTCCCCAAAATCTCTTTGAAGGTCAAGAGACGAAACTGTCCAGATTCATCAACCTTTCCATTTACACACAACACATGAAGTTCTTTACTTTAACGACTCTTACTTTTTCCTCAATTCAAGTCTAAGAACTCAATATATAAATTAACATCCAGGTATCAATTCATAATCGACTTGAAATGACTCATAAGACCAGGTTTAGAATATCTTACCTGATGCGAATCAAGGCTTTGAACCCTTCTTTTCTTTCTAATGACTGTCGACCCTCCCCTCTTCTCTTCTTATTCAATTTTTTCTTGTTAATCCCTTTCCCACCAGGGTTTATTTTACCTATAACCCTCAATCTGGGATGGGTTCTTGAAATTTTGGTGTTCTTAATTTCTAAAAATAGATATAAAAACTCCCTCTTTTCTTTCTTTACGTAGCTGCAGATCTGTTTTTGGTGAGAATAGGAGTATTTATGCTCTATAATTATTCTTATTTGCATTTAGGCCCCATTTTCTTTAAGTGTATTGGTTCTCACCCCTACTTCTTTTTAGTTTAGTTTATTTTCTTTAATTTAATCCGGCCTTGGTTTTTCTCGGGATTTACAGTTTCTGTTGTAAATATAAATCATCCTTGGAATTTCATCTTATCTCTCTCTTTTTTTAATTTATGCTACCGATATGATTAGAGACTGAAACAAGCTGGAACATAACCCTTTTTTTTCTTAGATGATGCGAACACAAAAAAACAAGAAGATGAACAACACAAACACTAAAAAACTTAAAAGAACACTAAAGAAAAACAAAAATAACAGAAGGATATGACCTATTTTTAGAGCCTAACTCTAATACCAACTGATGTGAACCTCATGATCACGCAACCCATAATCAAGATTGAGATCTGATCTAGAAAAGCCAAAATTGATCTGATAGGAGTATGATACAATGAAAACCTGCCCCAAGGCAGCAACACTATTGGAATGAGTAAAATGATGCCACGAAGCCAGTTAATCTTTGATAAGTCAGATTCAGCTCCTTCAAGAACTGAAAAATACAAGAATCACTCTTACACATTAAAACTGAAAAAATCAGAATTTATATTCATCAATGACCCTAAAATTTAGGTTACATGTGTTTAAATAGTTCTTAAAAATTAACCATTCAGCTCCTTCAAGAACTGAAAAATGCAAGAATCACTCTTACACATTAAAACTGAAAAAATCAGAATTTATATTCATCAATGACCCTAAAATTTAGGTTACATGTGTTTAAATAGTTCTTAAAAATTAACCCTAATGGATTTACCTTTGTAGGCTGAACTGACCCATATACAAAACTGATCAAAAAACCTTAAACTGAAAAGCCCATAACCTGATCCAAGCAAGCCTTGGATCCTAGCTTAAAAAAAGTTTTAATTAAGCCCAAACATTAAAGAAAATAATAAAAATAACTAATTTGTCATTAAATAGCACCACCCCTTCTTTCCTTATTTAACTAGGATGAATAAGGAATCATTATAAGAAAAAGATTTTGGAACATTAATGAATCGTTGCCACTCTTGAAAATTATGTTTCAGCTCATTAAAGATTCTTATGAAATAAAAAAATTCCCAAAACAAGTTGTCACATCCTTTTAGAAAAAGAATCCTTGCTAGATAGGAAGTTCACAGTTCAAAAGGAAATAAATAACAAAATTCATACAGCCTGTTTTGACCTGTATTGCAAGTCCTTTTCAAACTCCAATTCACATGGAAATTTACCCTAACATAGACAAATTCCTCTAGAATCTTCTGGTAAAGTTTTAGCTCGATCCAATAACTAGATTTCGAGTTATGCTTATTAGCATAAAATTAGACGGTAGAAACATTAACGCCAAAATCTAAATCTGACATTACTTGAATTATATCACAAGGCCGAACCGTATCACGCTCGTAGTAAAACAACCAAATATTTTTTAATAAAAAAATATCATGATGAGTTTCACAAAGAGAACAGTTGCTAATATTAAAAAAGATTTTTATAATCTTATTCGAAAACGCAATGTATTAAACAAAATAATATCTACATATATTCTTAATTTGTTAAGAAAACTTAATAAAATATTATACCTAATGTCGCACGTCAGCGCGCGGCGTCGGCTGGTGATTTTCTAGTTCATTTGTTTGGTTCGTTAGGAGTCGCCACCTAGTATTATGGTAACTAGGAACCTATGGTCTACGAGAGTTTGGGTAAGGGACTGGTTGTGTAAGGGGAAGACGCATCACCCCCAGTGCACCCTACCTAAGGTAGACTGCATTATTATTTGATTGTTTTTTAAGTAGAGTTTCTATTTGTTGGTCTTTTCTAGGGTTCAAGGTAAATCTCTCTTCATGAGAAAGTCTCTACCTTATTAGATTAAATCCTAACCGTTCTAAAGTCTAAATTTTAGCATCGTATTTTATTTATACCTTGTATCTTTAATACCTGAGGGTGTACTTTATCGTGTAATTTTACACCCGTCAAATATTAAAGTTTACATCTGGATCCTAAAAAAAAAAGATTGAAAAAGGTTTTTGATATTTTGGCCAAACCTTAATGGATGACCATAAACTAGTTATGATATCCATTTTTTTGGATTTTTAAAACATGGGAAAGATGCAAGTTTTTTTTTTAAAATAAAAATATGCTTGGAAAAGTTTTTAGGTTTTGGCCGTATGCATGAAATTCCTTTTTTTTTCTATTTTTTTTGGAGAAAACCGGGTATTTTAATACCGGACTTGTATTTTAAAATGTAAATATACAATCCGATATTATACAAAATTAGTAGAAAAATATTTGAGAAAATCACAAATTTTTCAAAAGGATTATGAAATTTTTTGGAATTTTTTTTCGTTTTTTTTAATATTATAATATTATAATATAATATTATAAATAAATAAAATAAAATATAAATATAAATAGGCTGGGCAGGCCCAGCTAACTGGGCCAGGCTCAGCCATAGAAAAGGTTAGGCCAATCTCGGCCCGAAATGGTTGGGCCGACCTCGGCCCAATACTTTTTATTTATTTCTTTAGAGCCGGGCTGAACCCAGCCCAGAACTTTGGGCTGGGCCGGACTCAGCCCGGCCCAACGTCCACTGCATGTGCAGTGGGCGTGAATTATAATTCACGCCCACTGTTCATGTGAACAGTAGGGAGGACGAACAAGAAGAGTGGGGAGGAAGAGGAAGCGGAGAGTTACCTCGCGTAAGGGTGGTCTGACCGAAGAGGACGACGTGGTGCAAGCGGTGGCAACGATGGAGAGTTAAGCTGCTGGGGTTGCTGCTGCTGAGTTGCAGGTGTTGCTGCTGTCACGGACGGTGCTGCGGTCGCTGGCAGTTGGAGCGGATGAGGAGAGAGTCGCCGCCTCTACTGCTGCTGGTATGGGTAGAAACCGCTGGAAAGGGTGGTCGCTACTACTGTTGGAGTCACGGTGGCGGAGAGGGAAAAGTTTTTCATAGAGAAGAGAGAGGGAGAGGTGGTGCAAACACCACGTAAGGTTGTTGGAGTGTCTGGCTGTGATGAAGGTTGTGGTGGGAGGGACGGTGGCGAGATTAGTGGCGGCCGAAGGTGTGGCTGAGAAGGAGAACGCAGAAAATGATGAAAAACAAGGGAGAAAGGCTGATTTTTTGTCAACTTTGCACTCGATTTTCTTCTTGCTCCGAACATGAAATTTGCTCTGATTTATTGGCGGTGGAAGAGGGCAATCTTGTCTTCACGAGGGAAAAATTTTTAGCCCTTGATTTGAATGGAAGAATCCAGACCGTCCGTTCAAAGTGTGCACCTCGAACTGCCAAATTTGACAGTCCAAGGCTGCCCGAGGTGGCCACTTTAGGCCGGTCATCAGAGCCGTGTTGATGTTTATAGGCCTGAACGGATAATGCTAGGAGATAGAGGGGTTTCAGGTGGCCATTTTGGTGCATGATTTGTCAATTTTGGGGCAGAAATGAGGCATTTAATGCACCTGTGAAATTGCTACCCTGACAGCTTCATCGGGGAAGATGATGAACAGTAACCAGGCGACGCATCGCCTGGTCTCTTCTCTTTGTTGTTTTTTTTAAATTCCAAAACGACACCATTTTGGGTTAAAATTAGGGATTTTGCACCGATTTTTAATTTAGTCCTCCAGCTTTCAATTTCTTCCAATAGAATCCTTAATTGACCCTCAACTTCTGATTTAATGCAATTTGGTCCTGGCATAACTTCAACTTCAGCTCCGGATTTACGCGCCTTTTGCATTATGGTCCTTGGTCTCAGATTTATGCAATTTTGTCCCTAATTGACCATTAAACTTTCAATTTCTTCAATTTGACCCCTGGATTTTGTCAATTAAACCCCTATATTTTGGCGCCTTTTGCAGATTGGTCCTTGGTTTTGAATTTTGTCAATTTAATCCCTAATTGACCCCAAAACTTCAATTTTCTTGCAATTTGGCCCCTAATTTCAATCAATTAACTTGGTAAAAATTAAATTTGGTCTCTTAAAATTCCAATCTTTTCAATTAAGCCCAAATTAGGCTCCCAAACTTAGTTTTTCATCAATTAAGCCCTAAATAAAATTAATTTGACCCATTTAAAGTATAATTAAGTCCTTGCACTTAATTAAATCCTTCAATTGGACCCAAATTAATTCTTAAACATAATTAAAATTTAATTTGGCCTATGATTAAATCAAATTGGCCTATTAAAAATTAATTATGTCATTGGACTTAATTTTTATGCAAATTCGTCCAATAATCATTTAATTTAACCTTGAATTTGCATTTTTTTCTCCATTTTTGGGCATAATGGGGCACAATTAGGTCTTGAATTTCCTCTAAAAATTGCAACTTGATTTCCCTGCCTACTTTCTCCATGTTGCCAGCCTTTATTATTATTTTTTGTCTTTATTTTGAAAAAAAGAAATTTATTTTGGAGAATAACCCAGAATTGGGTTATAACAGTTGCCCCCCTCTTTACAAGGCTTACAATAGAAAGTCTCGTAAGAGACTTTAGATAGTAAGTGTTGTAAAGAAGAAAAAGAAGGATGAGAGATGATTGACTCATCATATTGAGAAATAATGAATCCTTTTGAGGGCTAGAAAGCGCACTCAGAGTAAAAACTAGAAGATTTTTTTTTTTGAAAATTCAAAGATTTTGAAATGGTCGAATTGTCATGGGTGACCTACCCAGCGAAGAATTTTTTACAGTGATGAAAAATGCAGAGATTTTTCAAAGTGGTGAGAAATGTGAAGATTTCTCAAAATGGTGAGAAACGCGAAGATTTCTTAAAATGATTTTATTGTAATGGGTAACTGGCCCAGGTGGAAGATTTTGAAGATGGTGAGAAATGCGAAGATTTCTCAAAATGGTTTCATTGTAATAGGCAACCGGCCTAGATGAAAGATTTTGAAGGTGGTGAGCAATGCGAAGATTTCTCAAAATGGTTTCATTGTAATGGGCAACCAGCCCAAATGAAAGATGAAAATAGTTTTCAAAGAGGTCTGATTATGATGAGTGACCTACCCATGTGAAATAAAATAAAATGTCTTAAAGAGAAGACATGAGAGGGCTCGAAGGCGCACTATTCAAGAGATGAGAGCTCAAAGGAGCGTTCAAAAAGATGGGACCCGAAGGAGGACGAGGACTGAAAAGTGCACTCGAAAGGAGGTAGGGTTAGAAAACGCACTACCCGAGAGATGAGAGCTCAAAGGCGCACTCAAAGTTAGGTTGTAAAGCACAAAACCTAAGATGGTGGAGGGCTCGAAGGCGCACTCAAAGGGACAAAGGTAGGGCTACACAATGCATTAGCTGAGATGGTTGAGGCCTCAACAGCTCACTCAAAAAGAGGTGACAATGAGAGTAATACATCATGATCAATATGCATGTATATTTACCTGACAAATATAGGTCCCCTTTTCTTCATGGAGTTTTCATTTTCTCAAAAGTTTGAGTCTCTAATAGTAAGCTTTGATGGTTCTTTCCACTCTTGCTTACTCGAGTCACACTTTGTGGACTTGTTCTTTATGGAGTTTTCATTTTCCTAAAAGTTTGATTCTCTGATAGTGAGCTTTGATAGCTTTCTCACTCTTGCTTACTCGAGTCACATCTTATGATCTTAACCCCTAGGAGGATGTGACATCAACATACCTTTTTGTCCACAAACCTTTATCTGAAGGATAGTCACCTCTGCACCATATCTCTTGTTTTCTTAGAAAGGGAATTATGGAACCAGCCCTATGTGTTTTGCTGGATTGTCTCTCAGCTTGATCATGCCCGCAAGTATTTGTTTGGGGTTTTCTTTGTAGGCAAGACTTTGAAAGAAAATTTGGTTATTTACAAGGAATTGTTTTCACAAAGAACTTTTGGAATTTCAAAGCTATTCCGAACAAAAATCATTTTGATGTTTGTTTAAAACAAATTTGTTCTGGAACTTCAAGCGACTCTTATGGATAGGCTTGCATAAGTGTTGTTTTTGGTGAAAATATGAAGTGATGTTTTGTTGGTTGAAAAGGGTTCAAGATCCAAAATGAGGGTTTCAAAGAACCAGTTTTCAAAGTTTTCATTTTGAATGCATGAATAATGACTTGTTTCGCGTGGGAAAGCATTGTCCATTGATGTAGATTGCATGCCTTTGATCAGAAAGGGCTTGATTAGGCACGTAATGTAGGGTTAGGCTCTTGGTTATGAAGAAAAAGGATATATATATAGGCTTAAAAGTTGTTTAAAGGATTTTAAGACTAAGGATCATTAGTGCTTATTTCCCAAACTCTTCTCTTTTCTTCTTTTCCCTTTTTTTTTTCATGAATTTCTAGACCTTGAAATTAATTTGCAAAATGGGTCATGGTGCCCCCCGGTGTTGGGCTTTTTCTTCTTTTGATTTTGAGCATCATTATATTAGTAATTTTTGTGGCACGCTCAAATCTTTTTGGGACTCTTTCATGCCCCCCTACTTTGTTTGGGCACTTTTGATCATTGAAGATTTTCTTTCATACCCCCTAATGTTGTTTGGGCACTTTTATCGTTAAGGACTTTTTCATGCCCCCTAGGGTTATTTGGGCGCTTTTAATCATTAAAGATTTTTGCACTTGCCCCCCAGTGTAGGGTGTGATCCTAGCCAAGGTTATTTTTTCAAGAAAAATGCACTAGGCTCAAAAGGGGACTACAAGGGGTTTTTTTTTAGATTTTGTGAAAGGATGATCAAAGATGGCCTTTTTTCATTTAAAACGCATGCAGTTAGCATCGATAAGCTTTGCTTTCTCACATGCGAATATGCAAAAATGGTTCCTCATTATTCATGCAATCAAAACTCTGCTTTGAAGTTATTTTATGGTGTTTGGATTGTCTTTCAGGTTTTTTTTTTAAGTTTTAGGATATCACTTGAATTTTCAGAACCTGTTTGTTAGAACAAGCACCAATTTGATTTTAGTTTTGTACTAAAACTTTGAATTCCCAAAAATCTTCATCAAAACATGGGATCATACATAATTTTTAAGGGGAAACACACTAAAGAAATCTTGGCCAAACTTCAATTTTATTGATTGATAAAGGTAAATACATCAGGCATAGTACTTCTTTACAACATCTGAGTTTACA
>Ga0325402_1003993_pt1 | contig 13523 bp, 8 predicted proteins | sample PopdelMetagenome_22_FD_207212 | JGI IMG/M metagenome (GOLD analysis project Ga0325402, IMG submission 207212) | Populus deltoides microbial communities from Bellville, Georgia, United States - Xylem-PdKOR-R3 | ecosystem: Host-associated > Plants > Phyllosphere > Stem > Wood/Secondary xylem... | reverse complement strand
GAGGCGTGGAAATAGCCAAAAACTTTCAACCCCCGTCTCATCTGATGTCATAGGTGGCGACATAACTCCTAGGGTGGCGTGTGTAGTCAGTACTGCAGCGGATAAATGGCTATGGAGTTTTTTTTTCCTTTCCTTTCTTTTCACTTAAAAATTTAGTTGTATCTTCTCGTTTATATTTTTTTTAATTTAGTCCTCATTGTTTTTTAATCTAATGCTTTATAAAGTTTTTTTTTCCCTTATCATTTAATCTCATTAGATTTTTTAATTTAATGTAGTTTTTATTTTTTTATTGTTATTTTTTTATCATTTTCATTAATTTATTTTTTGATTTTGTCATTTGGGATTTAATATAAATTTATTTAGTTTTCAATTTTGGTCCTCATTTTTGTATTGCTTTTTTTTTTGTTCTTTTCTTCATTTATTATGTTTTTCAATTTAATCTCTGATTAGTTTATTTCAATTATTTTTTGTGTATGGTCTAGTCCTCATTATTTTATTTTATTTTGTTTTAATTTTCATATGATTTATAATTTTGCTTTGTGATTTTTTTTTGCTTGTCTTTTACAGGGTAATTCTAATCTTATAACCTAGTATACCGGTTTTGATTATGAACCCGGTTTAAGTTCAGTCTTTTTTTAAATACTTTTTAAAAAAGCTTTGTTTGTATTTTATTTTCATTATTTGACATTGACTTATTGGGCCTTAAATTTTCATGATTTGTTATGCATTCTTTTTTATTGGGTTATTCTTGTCTCATATTTCTGGTCACAAGTCAGTTGAGTTAACTTAAGTTGACTCAGTTTTTTAAAATTTTATTTTATCATTTGTCATTGAATTATTGACCCTTGAGCGTGTTTTATTATATATTATTTGGAGAAAAAAAAAGCAGTTGACGCATGCAACACACATATCTGGGCGTGATGGTTTATATCGAGTGCGAGTTATTCAAGTTAACTCGGGTTAACTTGCATTTTCTTACTAATTTTTTTTATTCAACCTTGGTCTTTTTTGCTAGGTGTTTCTTTTGAAAGTCTAATTTTTTTATAAGTTTTTTTTTTTATTTTATCATTTTGCATAAAATATTTTTTGTCTGATTATTTCAATAACAGGTTAGTAAAGTTAACCTGAGTTAGCTCGAGTTTTTTTTTATGTTTTTTTGTTGAACTTTTATTTTTTGCTAGGTCCTTCTTTTGAATTTTTTTTTATCCCGATCTTATATTACGGGTTGTGAACTCATCAAGTTAGCCCGAGTTAACTCGAGTTTTCTTATTCATCATTATATTTTTTGAATTCTTTCGTATTTCACATTAGATTATTATATCTTAAACTTTATAATTTTTTATATTTTTTTATGTGGGCTGTTTTAATCTCGAGTTGTATTTTAATAAATTTAACCTGACTTGTCTTTAATTATCACTATTTAAATATATTTTTTTGCATGGAAAAAAATTTAAACATGCCCGCGACATAAAAAAAAAAAAGACACTAAGAACCAAAACGCTACATTACATGTACATGTCTAACTTTTATATTATATACTATGACAGTGTGTGTGTATATATATATATATATATATATATTTTTCACAACAAAAAGACCAAAAAGCAAATACTAAAAGCAGGACAGTAGCAATTTTCTATGACACCAAGAATTGACTTGAAAGTCAACTTGACTATAGCAAGCTATATTACAAAGAATAAGATATGAAAGACCACCAAGATTACGTCTTAGTTCACTCCACTTGCTGGTAAAGATGTCGATATAATAACAGTTACCCCGAGCACATAATCTGATAGAACAAAATAAAAGAATTTTGGAACGTTATGATAAAACGCTGTAATGAATATAATCTCTAGCTTTTGCTAGACGCCTACCTAGGCCACTCCATTGTGAAATCCAGCATCTGCATGCTGTTTGCTGAAACCATTGCGGCAGCAGGTTCTCAGTCACCCTTCATGTTGAGGTCTAACAGTGTCTTCGTCCAAGGAGGAAGGTCGTCTCTGTGCATCTTCCGCTACTCTCAGTTCCAAATCCTCCAAGGCCTGACTACTGGTAATAGAGGTTTCAGTAGCATTGGTGCGCATCCAAGCTTCATGGAGTTGCAAGACATATTCCAAATGCCACAAAACTTCCCCCATGGTTGGACGATTCTTTCCCTCATCAGCAAGGCATTTTTCTGCTATCTCTCCAAACTTCTTCAATGACTCCGGGCAAGAATTTCCTCTGAGACGTGGGTCAATGATGGTCTCGAGTGACCTCTGCCGCTGCCACTTCATTGCCCACTCTGCGAGGTTGATCTGGTCTTTTGGCAAGCTTGGATTAATAACAGGTCGAGAGCATACAACTTCAAACAACACCACGCCGAATGAGTAAACATCAGATTTCTCAGTCAAATGCTGTCGACGGAAGTATTCAGGATCAAGATATCCAAAGCTCCCTTTCACTGCTGTACTGACATGTGTATGGTCCAAAGCTGGACCATCTTTGGACAACCCAAAATCTGCCATTTTTGCTACAAAATTCTCGTCAAGCAAAATGTTGGTTGTCTTAACATCCCTGTGAATTATTCCTCGATCTGCTCCTGTATGAAGGTAATGGAGTCCCCTGGCAGCACCAGTGCATGCTTCTAATCGCTGCTTCCATGTCAATGGAGGGAAACCACTCCCAAAAAGATGACTTCTAAGAGTTCCATTTGCCATAAACTCGTAAACCAAGATCATCTCATTCTGTTCATCGCAGAACCCGATCAACGAGACCAGATGCCTGTGCCTTAACTTTGAGAGCATCTCAATCTCCGTTTCAAACTCAGCCAGGCCTTGCTCGGATTGTGGGTTTGACCGCTTGATTGCTGCAAGGGTGCCATCTTCGATCTCCCCTTTGTATACTTTACCAAAGCCTCCAACTCCAATCACCAAACTGTCATCAAAATTGTCTGTTGCAGCACGAATCTCTGACAATGTGAACCGCTTGCCAACTCTAGTAAATGCTGCCACGGATCCATTCAGAGTTTGGGCCCCTCCCTTAGCATTAGCAATGTTACTTAAAACAGCACCATGCATGAATAGTGGCCGCCACCCAGGAGGGTTGTCTTTGGTATTGCTCATTTCATTTCTCTGACTTTTACAGAAGCAAAAGATGCAAGCACATGCAATTGCAATTATGAGAGCAGAAGCTACACCTGCTCCAATCCCCAACCAGAGAATCCAAGATTTTAAATGACTAGCTGATTTCCCAGTTGGACCAATTCTGTCACCGTATGCAAGATTCCCACTTCGGCTCAACTTGAAAATCTCCAGCCCATTCAAGAGAGCATCGGTTCCCGAAGCACCAACTGCGGTGTCAGGACCCAATTGGATCCAAAGGGTGTTGATTTTGGCAGATATCGCATCAAAATAATCCTGATGATACGCTATGTTCTTCCCTCCTGATCGCGCATAAACATCGAAGTTATCTGCAGCAGTCTTGTTGTTTATATAGACCTTGAAAATCCTCTGGTTTGCCTTGTCATATACCAGCTCACAAAAATGTAACCTAATTAAATAATCAAAATCAGGATCTACTACGAATTTCCATGACATGTTAAACTTTTTCTCCAGGACTTCTGTATTGGACATTATTCTTGCTGTTTCATATACAAGAAGAGGAGCCACCGAGGAATCATTGTTCGAAGCATAAGTGACATTAGAACTATTCTTGATTTCAACACCAGCATCGGCTGTGATCATGTAGCTGGAATCCACTTCCCATTTCCTCCAAAGATCTGAATCCTGATCAGGTTTAATCTCTTGTCCCCCGACATTCAACCTATACATAGTTTCAATCCCCCTTCCGCTCACATTGGCATCACTTCCACCCACTCTACGAACCAAGTCTGCAAAAAGTGTACCGATCACAGGGACAATCTCCATGGCATTTATGAACCCGAATGATCCCTTGGATGGAATGAACTCAACCACAAGCACATCATTGATTGCTAGAATATACTCTTTGACTAAGGACAAAGAACTTGAATTGCTGTTGGAATTCTGCAAGGGCAGATATTTGTCTGAAATCTCACCGGGAACATTGAAATCAGCCAGCAGTTTCAGACCATTAGCCACGACACTAAACAAGGACTCGTTCACATTATGATTCTCAATAGGGAATGGACAAAAATGGAGTCTAACAAAGTAGTTTCCCTGCACTCCAGAAAAAGTATAATTCAAACCATTGTCAAAAATTCGGGCAGTTCTGTAGAGTGAATCACCATTTGCTGTAGAATCAGTGGCAGCAACACCGGGAGAACTGACAGTGAAATTATCATTTGGGACCAAATCACCAATCCATCTCCTGCCATCTACATTAACACTGCTATTTGCACCACAGTTTACAAGAAAAGACCTTGACTGAGCTTCTCCACTGCTAACAGATAGGAATACTATGACCAGAAATACAACACCCAAAAACCCTCTTCCCTGGACCTTCTCCATTACCATCAATTTCCCTCAAAAACCTCGAGTCTTATATTCTAACTTCAAATATAAAATCAACCAAAAGAACAGTATTTCACAAAACGCATGAAAATCCCATCTCTTAAATCACCCAAATTACCTCACCATCATCATCAAAGGTTCATAACAAATCATACATTAAAGCATCATCAAGAAATCTCAACAAACTTCAACGATGCATTCAAGTTCCTAGCAAAAACATCAAGTTACCTTCTTTAACCCCGCATAGGCATCCGAATTATCACTTTCAGAGACTTGAAAGCTATAAACCAAGAATGCTTATCAAAAACCAGCAGCACACCCTCCTTTGAATCGACCTTCTCCGATCAACAACCACCCCGGTTAATGTTCAGATCTGAACCAAGAAGAAACATGCAAGAACTGGATACAAAATGGAAGAGAGAGAGAGAAAAATGGCAATGAGATATAAAGTAACAACCTTTTTGCTTAGAGAAAATTATTACAAGAAACAAAAAAAAAGTGATCTTGTAATACTATATGTGTTTTATATAAACAAAGGAACTAGAACATGGGTTGTTATTAAATAAAGGAAGAGAAAAAGGTTCACTTCTTTCCATCCTGCTTCTTGTTTGTTGTATGCTTTAAAAAAAAAGACAAGAATCTGACATAACTTACACTTTATTGTAATCTTTTGTAACTGTTGGCATTTGGCAACTATCTATGAAGTGGCAATAATTTTCTATTTTACATTAAAAAAAAAAACACGAAAACACACACAAGAGACACAAAGACGCCATCTTTTGTAATCTTTTCAATATTATTTTTCATTACTTCATGATGGGTTTTGGCTGCTCTTTCGCTCTCACCAGAGATGGGGTTCCATTATTTGTGAGGTGGGTCACATGCAGATGTCTCTAAGATGATGAGCAGTGATGGTGAGGATTAACAAAACTGCCCCTTGGGTTTTTCTGAGCACTGTCTGCCCTCTTGTCCGTACCAAGAGTAGAGTCCTTGAGAGAGTTAAGGCCAGGGTCCTTGTCCTTCTCTTATCTTTATGATCAAGTAAACCAATTAATGTTTGCCATTACATGCTTGCATGTCTTCCTCAGTTCCTCTCTTCATAACTCTCCATCAACTGCAGTTTTACATGGAAAATGTAAATTCTTATGAATTATAATTAGTACAATATTCTCTATCTTCGTCTTTCCAGTCAGATATGTATTTATACTGACATTATTAATGCATTCACCCAAGAGAGTTGAAAACCAAAAGGGTAATTATATCACTAATATTTCTCATGATCATGAATCTTCAAGGGGACACTTGTTTTTAAATTTATTTGGCTTGAAAATTAGTAGTGGTGGGTGGACTGCTTAATCCATGATATTTAATACAAGATAACAATGTTGGTTAGAATGATAAATCAAATTACAATTGAGTTGGTGCATTATCCATTCAGGTGTATGATTTGAATTTGATGGACCAACAACCATGAATCTAACTAGTCATTTCTCTATCTTTGGAGTTAGCAGTTCCATATTTTCTTGAAAAACCATAGAATTTATAGAGAGAAATCGATTCTTGATTGGTTATTTTGTGGCAGGTCAGAAGCATAATTCCATGAATTGTACATCAAGTTAAACATAGGGCTCCACCACATCAAATCAATCAAGAAAAAAAAAAGATTCACTGTGCCAATCTATCAAATTATATTGGCCCATATGGATAAAGTCTATATAGTTTATTGTATCATTTACCAAAACAAGGGTCTTTGTCACTTTTTCTTTTTGAAAATCTCTCTCTCTCTCTCTCTCTCTCTATAAAATAAAAAACAATCTTATGCAAGAAAAAAAATTGATGTGATACGGCGAAAGGCATCGTTTTAAATCCGGTTTGGTGGCAGTCGGATTTAAGATCTGAATTTCAGGTTTTAATCGGATTGCTTGGGTTAATTTTTTTGTTTTAAAAAAAATCAAAACTATATTATTTTAATAAAAAAACAAAAATAAAAGTTAATAGGTTGCAACTGGGTTTTTCCGGATTAGCCGGGTCAATTAGGTCACCCCGAATTTTTTCTTTTTCTATTTTTTCTTGAATCTGGCCCAGCTCCAGCCTTGGATTTGTCGGGTCCCGGGTCAACCCGCCAGGCCGAGTTTCCAAACTATAATATTAGGGTGCTGTAACCAAATATCTTCAATTAATATTTATAAAACCTGATCCAATATATGATATAAGTCATGAATTTAACGAATAAACTTTTTTATACTTGATTGATTCAAAATACTTTATATTAAGATTTTTTAAAAAAAATAACCAATATTTTAAAAAAATCAATTTGAATTATAAATAAAATAAAAAAACAACTAAGTTTAACAAAGTTAACTTCCTACCCAATTTAACATAAAAGCTCATTGTAAACCATATTCTGAATCAACATGTTAATTACTAGGTTGATACATTATGAAATGCTAAATTTAATAACTATACTTGAACATTATATGATCACTGCACATAGGATTACACATTTTTTTTTTTGGATTCGAGGAAACCTCACCTCCCGGAAAGCGCACTTTGTAGGTCCAGGTGAGGGAGTAAAACCCCGGCTATCCCAGGTTCTTACAAAAGGTGCACGTCCTGACTCGAACTCGAGACCTGCTGTGCAGATCTCAAACCCTTTGCCATCACGCTATACCTCTTGGGAACATAGGATTACACATTAATCTCAATTAAATTACAAATGAAATGAGATTATTAGTAACCTTTAATTTTCATGCTTGGCACCATTTTGAAGGCTATGTACACTCCGTAATCCTAATTATCAATTATCCCAAATTTTTTTTTTTATATTCATTAATTAACAATCTTCCAAGGCCATCATAGGTCCAAAATAGGTAGAGGCCTATCCACAATCCACTAAGGCCCAAAAGGGGATCAAGCCCTAAAAGGAGTTAAGGCCCATCTACAATCCATCCACTAAGGCCAACAAGTAGCACAAAAATCCAGTCCACAGAAGATAAGCTTATGGTTTTGTACCTCGAACAAATGCTTAAGTCGAAACACTTTGGGTTTGATTGAACTATGCAGTGATTTTCATGTGTTTTGGTATAAAAAGAAGGAAATAATTGAATTGGTTTAATTATGTTCAATGGCTAATTATTTTATTATCATTTTGTTTCTTTAGTCAATGCAAACGAGAAATGGAAAATTTATAGTTATTTTAAATATATTAGAAAATAATATAAATTATATCTTGAAATTTTATATAATAATTTAAATTATTAAGTTGAAATAATTTTTTAAAAATATTTTTATTTAAACTAGAAAATCTTAGAAAACAAAACATAGCTTGTTGCAATTTCACAACTCATTCATTATTAATGATAACATTTTAAAAATTATTTGTACTTTTATTTTGGTTTTTTGTTTTTATAATGTGGTATTTTATATATATATATATATATATATATTTATATTTATATAAAGTGGTTGGCACATTCGTTGAGTGCACTAGTGAGCAATATCATATAAAAATTTAATTTTTTTATTTAAAATTAATTATTTTTTATATTTTTGATTTGTTCTAATATTCTAATATAAAAAATAATTTTTTAAAATATAAAATTTTATTTTAATATATTAAAAAAAAAACACTTTTAAAAATATCAACTACCACATTTTAAAACACCGTCTGCTTAACAATTTACTTTTTCCTCGTACCAAACATTCTCAGTAACTGTCAAAGTCTCTTATCTTTTTGGACAAAACCATCGTACTCTTATTTGAATTTCTATCCCTTCATCGCTTTTCGGTTTTTTATTTTTTAATCCTCTACTACAAAGAGAGAGACAGAAACTGAGAGAGATATTTTGGTGTATCAAAGATGAATAATTATGGGGAGAGCAATGGAGATTTAAATGTCCATGAAAAACAAGTTGAAGGTCGTGATCATGGTGAAAATGGAGATGGGTCTGGTAATGGAGTCATTTTGGGGATTGATGGTGGCACTACTTCAACTGTTTGTGTCTGTATTCCTTTCTTTCCTTCCTCCAATACCCTCCCTAAGCCTCTCCTTGTCCTTGGACGTGCTGTTTCTGGTTGCTCCAATCATAACAGTGTTGGAGGTAATTTCTTTTTCGTTTTTTGGTGACCCTTTTGATCATTTGGTGTTTTTTGAATGGTGGGTTTATTGGTTGGTGTTTTAGTTAAATTTTGAATCTCTGGTTGTTTTTTATGTGAGGTGTTTTTGAATTTTGATTATGGTGATCATTAGGTTATTGATTTTTGGTGAATTGTTGTGATTTGAACTGACCCAGATAGGAATTTGGTTGAGTTTTGGCTCGTTTCCATTTAATCTGACTCAAAGTTCTGTACTTTATAAAATAAAAATATGGAATTAGACCTCCAGCTGATAATCTTAGGAGATCTGCTATTAAAATTTGAGTTCTTAATTTCTTAATTGCTTTGAGTTTTACAAATGGGAGCTGATTTTTTGGTACCAAAAAGTATGCTTTATGTTTTTGTCCCTGATTGAATCTGATCGTGTCATTATATGGAGAAGTTTTTAGAGTAATTAAGCAGCTGTAGAGTGGACTTTTCCTTCTGATTGGATGCTTATTTGAACTTCATAAGTTGGTAGCTTTTTGGATTTCTAATGAATAATGTTTATGCTCTTCTATGTGTCAGCTCCTTTACAGACCTTAATAATCAATATTTTCTGATAAACCATCTGCTTCACTTATTATAGTATGAATGATAATATATTGTTAATTAGGCTTATGCCATATCCTTTTCTGTTCTTTATATCATTGTTGAATACTAAATATTATATCAGCTCTCCTCTCTCTCATATTGTCAATGTTGAAAATTCAAAATACCATACAAGGCAAAACATCATGTCATTATTTGTCTTTTAGTTACTGTTCATGTATCATATCCTACAGAAACTGCTGCCAGGGACACGTTAGAAGAGGTTATGGCTGAAGCCCTTTCAAAATCAGGTTCCAATTGGTCCACCGTTCATGCTGTTTGTTTAGGCGTTTCTGGTGTTAACCATCCAACTGATCAAGAAAGGATACTAAATTGGCTGAGGTTGTCACCTGGATATTGCCTAGCACTTTTTTTATTTCCTGTGAAGTGACCTGACCTGTGGAAATTGAACACGAATTCAATCTTTTTTCCTTGTCGTATGAGAACTTATTGTTGTTCATTGAAATCTTAAATTTACTATCTTGTTGCATTTCTTGACGTGTTTTTAGTTGGACCGTTCCCCGTTTCCTGTTCATGGCTATAGATTCCCACCACAATTACTATCTGCTTCTTATTTTCCTTTTCCTTGCTTATAACAACGCATTATTCCTGGATAACTTGTTCTGAATCAGATGACTATTTTTACAGAGAAATATTCCCTAGCCATGTGAAGTTGTATGTTCAGAATGATGCTGTTGCTGCTCTCGCAAGTGGGACCATGGGAAAGCTTCATGGCTGTGTTTTAATTGCTGGTACAGGGTGCATTTCTTATGGATTTGCTGAAGATGGCAGAGAAGCTCGAGCTTCAGGTGCAGGACCTGTCCTAGGTGATTGGGGGAGGTATGTGCTGCACATTTGATGTGTTGTTAGTTCTTTGCCTAATGCAGTCAGGATGTATGAGATACAGTTTGAGTTCACTTTCCTTTCTACTTCCTAAATAATCAATAGTTTGAATGTTAATTACTTTGTATTCTGAAAATGACAATGGTGCTTTTTCTTTCTAATGGCTTTTAATATCAGTAAGTTTTATCTTATAATTTTTGTAGTACTATGTGTTAATTGCAGTGGCTATGGAATTGCTGCAAAGGCACTAACTGCAGTAATAAGGGCTCATGATGGTCGTGGTCAACAGACACTGCTAACAAATAAGATTTTAAAGGCACTCTGTCTTTCATCTCCAGATGAACTTATTGGGTATCTCTTTTAATGCTCTTGACTCTTATTATCTTTTTTGCATTCAGTTATTGGTTTGAGCTTTGAGCTTTGAAATGTCAAATCTAAGTATACCTCACAGTGAGTGTTTTCTTTTTGTGTCCTGTGTATTTTCTGTTCCCTTTCCACTTCTTTAACCAACAAATGGTTCGAAGCACATGATCTTTAGCATTTATTGAAATGGCTATAAGAGATATCCTACTCCTCTAAAGCATCCTGAATATCATTGGTTCGACTGATGCCTATCTTTTCACTGCCGTTTTAGGTGGACTTATGCTGATCCATCTTGGGCACGCATTGCAGCTCTCGTTCCAGAAGTGGTATCTTGTGCTGAAGCTTGCGATGAAGTTGCAACTAAGATATTAGTTGATGCAGTCCAGGACTTGGCTCTAAGTGTGAAGGCTGTTGTTCAAAAACTTAGTTTGTGTGGTGAAGGTGCCTACTGTGCTTATTCAAAATGTTGCTTAAGATAAACAACGTTTTCTTTTAAATTTTAACATGGGCGGATGACTTTTATGAACTCTGGATGCCTGAACTGTAGTCCAAGCTGTGATGTTCTTTAGCCTTTACTGTAAGATGTGATATATTCCATATAAACTGTTCTAACAATAATGAGAACGCAATTTTCAACAGGCTGTCTAGCAAAGTCTGTTTGTTGGCTTCTTTTTTTTTTTCCTTTTATTTCATGACCTTCACCTTCTTAAATACACTTTTTTTTTCTTGCAGATGGAAATGGTTTTTTCCCTGTTGTGATGGTTGGTGGTGTTCTTGAAGCTAACAGGACTTGGGATATTGGGAAAGAAGTTGTGAAGTGTATTAAGGAGCAGTTTCCTGGGGCTCATCCTATTAGACCACAGGTTAGCATCGATTCACCTTTCATTCTTGATGCCTTTATTCCTCAACAAACTGCAAAGCTGATTTCAGGCTTTGCTTTCATTTTTTTCCAAGTTTCATCCATTCCCATTGTTAAATCTGAATGCATTGAACCACATTGCAATTGATTCAGTGATTACAATTTGAGAGTAACATTGTAACTTTTAAACTATAAACCAGATAAGGGGATTAGGAAAACCCTAGGACTTAATAGTACTTAAATTCAAAACACAGTTTGTTGGCATGAAGGTATTAGTCATCGTGCAAGCAAATGAACGGTGGTCTAATCTACATTATTCCTTAATTGGAGTAGCATGACAAGTGCTTTTTCCTATTTTGAATCTTCAGGTGGAACCAGCTGTCGGGGCAGCTTTGCTGGCCTGGAATTTCTTGATGAAAGAATCAACAGAGAACTGCGATAGCTGACCCGGTTTGTTTTAGGGTGCTGAATGTTCGACTGACTGTACAGATCTATACAGGAAGATTTCTAGAAAATAAATTTTCTTCTGTGAAATTCTTATGTGCATTCTGCCGAATAAAATTTATCAAGATAGTGAAAAGAAATGAAAATCAGCTACTTGGTCATGATATCCTTTGGCCGTTCATTACTCTTAGTTTCCACATGATTTGGAAGCATATTTCTCTTTTACTCAATCAGATCTATTTACAAATTACAAAATAGATAAAATAAAAGTTGGTGAATGCTTAATACGCATGTTCTATTGTTTGATTTTGCTAAATACCTCTCCTGTGGAGACTGGCCCGTAATGGCCGATGTTGCACATAATTTACGTTTGTGTTGCACACCAATTCATCTTAACATATTGATTACCTTGCATGGAAATTGCTCATCAATTTTACTAGTTTTGAACAGGAATCACTTTTTATTTGCTTGCACGAGAATTCTTTTCTTCTTGGGATAAAAGCTAACGTGTCTCAGGAAGAGTTGAAATACGCCTAGCAAATGATTCACTGACTGCAGAAATAACTATACATTAACATGGAAGCCTATGGTATGAAACATGGAATAAATTCAATACATAAAAAACAGCCAAATATAAAAGAGCTATAAGAGGACTTCTAGAGACAAAAGGAGCCTTATTCTTTGATTACAAAAATACTATAATCTATGCGGGCAGCGGAGTGAGAACAAAAAACTGTCTATCACAGAACCATCTTGTGGTTCACCGGGACAGGCGGTTCAGAACCAGGGATGTGGGACCATACTGTCTCGCAAAAAAACAAGTTCCCTCAAGTGTCTGGCCCCTCTTGCTGCAACTGTTTGGCATCACACTCTTTTATCTTCAAATTTCTTTGCATTGGAACCAAAGGCATTGCTTTGCAAGGAGCTTGCAGGGTCATGTGTGTAAGCAGTCATAGATTCTCCATTCAATTCTCTTCTAATTAGCTTTAGAATCTCAGTAATCTGCAATGTAGTAAAGCGTTAGAATAGATGAATCAAAATAGAAATGTCTCAAGGGTATTGATGGAGTTTATTACAATATCAGTAATGCTTAACCATGAAAAACACATAATTTTAAATTTTGGCCACAATTGATATGCAAATGTTCAATAATCAATTTGTTTTGTGTTAGAATCTATTTACCTTCTTGTTTTATTAGTTTTTTTTATATATATAATTAAAATTGAAAATTTTGAATGGTTGAAGCCTGAATGAGATTCATTCAAGATCAGGAAATTCGTAACATTTCCTTGTATGCAGTGTCAAAAAAACAACATGAAGTGATGAACTCTGTGCCAGGATTATTCCACTTCACAACTTCAAAAAAGAATCAAATGCAATCACACAACCAAGAGGTAAAATGAAAGCAAGCAAACACAAATTAATTCCAAATACATCAAAGAAGTGTCGGTGGAAGAAGAGAAGAGCATCTTACTCCAGGATAATGTTTCAATATCAGAGAATAATGATCCAGTGCTATGTATATCTTTTCAAGAAGACGTTGAAGATTTTCCACCTTATCACCTAAAAGATCAACCTGAAATTCAAAGAAACAATCTAATAAACTAATTAAGAAAAATGAAAATACACATTCTTTCAAGTTCATGTGTGTACATTTTCATGAAGTAGGATTAAATGAACCTGGGGTTACTACAAAGATTACCCAAATTTACAAAAATATAATTTGTTCACTGAAAATTTCTCCTTTTGAAATAAAAAGCTCCACCAACCTAAATGGCAGATAATCTTGGTCAAGTAGCATCGAGAGTATGTGGCGC
>Ga0325402_1003990_pt1 | contig 13526 bp, 10 predicted proteins | sample PopdelMetagenome_22_FD_207212 | JGI IMG/M metagenome (GOLD analysis project Ga0325402, IMG submission 207212) | Populus deltoides microbial communities from Bellville, Georgia, United States - Xylem-PdKOR-R3 | ecosystem: Host-associated > Plants > Phyllosphere > Stem > Wood/Secondary xylem... | reverse complement strand
AGCAGTGATGTTGCTAGAATGGCAAGTTTGGAAGACTAATAGCTGTAAAAGAAAAGCTATGTAGCAAGCAAAAAGGACGTTCATTCCTCTAAACATGGGGAAGGCTGAAGTGATACACAGTGTATACACAATTTTTGCAAAAATTATTCTTCAAGTCCTGCTTTTCTATCTCCTTTCTTTTTTCTCCAACAAAAACTTTTGAATTTCGGAGTGGAAGCTACTGATAATGCAATGAAAGGTGAAGGAGAAAACCGCTACCTGGTCGTCCTTAGAAATGTCAGAGTCATCGGATAGGAGTAGTAGCAAAGCAGACAGTGAGTTATTGATCCACCATTCAACACTACTTCACAGAAGAAGATAATTTCCCACCTCCTTTGAAATGTCAGAATCATTAACTTTGAAAAGTCAAAAAAAAGAAAAGTCATCAACTGTCAATACCACAAACAACGACATCCAGCGAGCCTGATATTTTTCTTAGAGCATCAATAATATTTTATTGGTAAATTACCAACGGATTTTACTGATGAAAATATTTTCTAGGTATATACTGAGGGAAAAAAAATTAAAACAAAGCCAAAAAATACGATGGCGTGTCATTTATACAAACGGAATTACTGACAGAAATTTTCATCAGTAATTTTGTTGGTAAAACAGTTAATAAATTGTTAACATTGTTCATCATGTCTATTACAAAGGGAATCACCAACGAAAAATTCCGTCAGTATTTTCCAGAGAGCTTTAGAACTGTTCACTTTTCAATTGCACTGTTAATTACTGTTAGAAGTATTAAATTTTAAAGGTTAAGAGTAAAATAATTAATATATGACTAAGTTATTGAGTAAATTAATTAATGTGGTTATTGTTGAAACAGGTACACCACGAGGTGATGCAAATCGTTAGATGTAGGATTTTTCTGTTTATGAATTATCATTTTGGAATGTAATATTTATATGTCTTTATTTTCTTGAAAACCTTTGTGTTGTAAAAATCAAATAGAAGATGTGTAGCATGTAATAGATGTATTATATATATGTATAGATATTAGTATGGCTAAATCATTTTCAAAATGATAAGATAAAGTAGTAGAATACATTAGATGTTTTAAGACAATATGACTCTTAATCTTAATATTGTATTCATTTAGTTTAAATGCTTATATGTAATTAGTTAGCATTTATTACTCTTTAGTGATGAAATTATTTATCTTTCAATTTGTTTTAGTAATTCTTTTATGTTGACTTATTAATTGATATTATGAGACTTGAATATATTGATAAGTATAAGTATTGAGAGATTAATTGATGAATGAGATGTGATCCAAGATGATTGGATTAAGATGAAAGTTGTAATGACATATAATAGAAGTGTTGTCGATAACTTGGTACCAATAAAAATAGAGGAAACTCTGCTGAAATTTTCAAAAAACAAATTGCATAATCTTAGACATATTATTCAATACTTGACATTTGTAAAGAAATATTTGAGATTTCATGACATTATAATTTGAGGATGTTACAGCAACTAGGTTGAATAAGTTCAAGCGGTCGATTGGTTGAGAAACAGTAGACCAATTTAGTCGGCAAAATACAATTTCTGTTCAGATTAAGATTTTCTTGTATCAATTTAATTCCTTGATTGTCTAGGACTTTATACCTATAAAAAGACTTGTAATTCAATATTATTAAGTAGTACAAAAAAGAAAGAATAACTAAGAGAGCTTAGAGAGAAACACTTAATATATAAAAGAATACCTTCATTTCAATCTTCTTCTTGAGTAGTTGATTTTGCATTACTATTTTGATCTTATGCCACACTCATCTTTCTTCCAACAAGTGGTATTAGATCTTATGTTTGATTATTTGACATGGTCAATCCAAACTTCCCACTTCAATGTCCTAGGTTGATAAAGGACAACTATGGAACTTGGTGTATTCGAGTAAAAGTTTGGCTAAGTTTCCAAGATGTATCGGAGACGGTTGAAAAAGGCTTTGAGGAGCCTATAGATGGAGCAACATTGACTTCAGTCCAAAGAGAGATCGTGTAAAAAGCTCGAAGTAAGGATCAATAAGCACCAACAATCATCCATTAATGTCTAGATGATGCCATTTTTTGAGATAGTGGCTAATATAACCACTGCTAAGCAAGCATGAGAAATTTTAAAAGAATCAAACCAGGAAGTTGACAATATAAAAAAGGTATGTCTATAAAAACTATGTGATGACTTTGAAAAGTTACATATACTTGAATCAGAGATTATTTCAGAATAATTTGCAAGAGTATTAACCATATATATCAAATAAAGAGATATGATGAGAAGATGGAAAAGACACGTGTGGTAGAGAAGATCATACATTCGCTGTAAAAAAAAGTTTCATTATATGGTGGTCACGATAAAAGAGTCATAAAATATAGATGTTCTTTCAATACAAGGTCTCATGGGAAAATTACAAGCCAGTGAGAAAAGAGTCAATAAGATTCAAAAGGATGCGGGTGCACAAGCATTTTTTTCAAAGCAAAATGGTTCCGGATATTTTCAAAAGGGTAGAGGACATGAACAAACCAAAGGAAGTGGAACAAGATGAAAATTTAGAGGAGGAGGCTATGACAGCCTCTGCATGAAACGAATTGGTCGACTAGTTACACTGACAGTGGCAATACGAGACCTAGGTTTGACAAATCAAAAGTTAAATGCTATAATGGTAAAAAAAAAAAAAAAAAATAGGTCATTATGTTAGGGATTGCTATAGTCCAACCAAGAGGGTTGAGGAGAATGCAAATCTAGTGATAAAAGAAAAGAAGGAAGCCACCCTACTACTAGTGCATAATGAGAGAATGCAAGACAAATAGAACATGTGGTATTTAGACAATGGAGCCAAAAACCACATGTGTAGAGACAAAAACAAGTTCTTAGAGCTTGATGGATCAATTAGAGGTAATGTCACCTTTGCGGATCATTCAAATGTTGCCATCAAAGGAAAATGTATGATTTTGATTAAATTGAAATATGAAAGTCATCAACTTATTGGTTGTTGTTACCCATTTTTAGAACCAAAATAAACATGCAAAGAAAAAGAAAAAAAATATAAAAATAAAAAAATATTAAAGAAAATAAAAAAATCTATTAGTGATGAAAACATGGAGAATGCCCAGAAATTTCCAAAGACTGGTTGAGGAAGATCAAAATACACAAGATTAAAAAATTTGACAGTCCAATTTTGACTTATAAAGGCCTTATTAGCAAGGCGAATTTAATTTAATTGCAAGAAAAATTGATTTTTGAAGTCAATTTAGGCTTTATTTAGAAGAAATTAAAGTCTAGGGTCGAATTGCAATTTTAAAGAGTTAATTTGGTCAAATGAAGGGCTTAATTGCATAAATATTGAAGTTTGATGAGTAATTAAGGACTTGATTGAAGAAAATCCAAAACTCAAGACCAAACAAAAAAAAACTTGTGAATGTAAGGGTTTGAAATTGATTAAATCAAAGGCCAAATTAAAGAAATTGAAAGTTTGTTGATCAACCGAGAGCCAAAATGCACAATTTCATAACCTAGGACTAAAATGAAGTAGGAAATCAACTTTGAGGTTGACTATTGAGTTTGACATGGCTGAAATTGTATGCAATTAAAGGATGAGAGACAATTATGGGTGCGATTAAAAGAAATTGGAAGAACAAAGACTAAATTTAAGTTTGTCAAATCCCAAATTAAAAATCATAATTTTAGGGTTTAATCTAGATAACATGTCGTTTAGCCACTATTATTTTCTTCTTCGGCAGTTTTGGCACCTTCAAGCAAATAAATGTGGTGTTTCCGACCATCGTTGAGACTGTAACAACCACCATTCACCTGAGAAACACCCTATCTACAAAGATTAGCTACTCTCGTTAAATGTTTACATCTCATTTTCATCAACGAACTCAACAACATCTTGTCCCCCGATCAGTCAATACTGCATTTTCAAATTCTAGGCTGATCGAGTTGGCACTTTTAAATGAATGAATATGGAGTTACAAACCTCTAAATTGAGTAAGAATGGATCCAAACAAAAAGTATGTTTCTCCTCAACCAAGATCAGCTGGTCTCCGATGTTGTTTACATTGGCGTTACACCGATGAAGCCTCAAAAATTGGTAACTCGTTCATCAATGGCTGCAATACTCATTTCTCAAAACCATTAATCTTTTTCATGTGTTCACACTTCAAGATTTCTCAGCGGGTTATTATCAAAGGTTGGTCATGTTTCTCTCAAGATCAAAAGGATAGAAACAAGCTCCTTGGTCTCCAAGTTTAGGAAAACCATCAAAATCTCCAAAAGCCAAGCTTGTTGTAATATCACCATTGTAAAACTAGAATAGGTACAAAGCTCACAGGTGTAAGACATACCTAAAACTCTTCTATTTTGATAAGAGAACCAAACTTTGATGAATGAGGATCAATCTTTAATTAAATCCATAAAATTTTTAGCTTGAAACCCTATAAATACCACCTGAAAATCAGTCAAATAATGAGGGATGAAATAAGAGAGGAAAATGAAGAAATAGAGAAAGAGGTGTGGAAAAGATTGATAAAGAAACTCTAAGTGTAAAGGTTTAAAAGCCTATCGCAAGGATTTCCTTAACTTTAAGAAAAAGTAACAAGCTTGAAAAATAAGAAACCAAAGTGCAACAACCACTATTATGAGTTTTGGGAAGGTATAATCCTTCACTAACCTAGTAGATGATGTCCATGAGGAACACCTCTAGCTTATTTTACATGTTTAAAGATGTTTTCGAACTTACTTTAGTGTTATGATATTCTTTAGTTTTGATTTAAATTAATACATAAAATATTTGTTGTTATTATTTAAATCTTGTTTGAAGTTGTTGTTGATGTTATTAGATGCTAATATAATATGTTTGTGATTGATTTTGATAAAATAAAATGGTTTTTGTATTATGCTAAATATAACAGTAGGTGTTTGATGTCTTTTTAGGGCTTGTTAATGCATGTTATAAGTTCTTGGTTTTTGTTTAAATTTTTTTGAGTGTCAAGATATCAATTTTGAATCCAATATATATATATATATATATATATATATATATATATATATATATATATATATATATATATATAGGCTATTTTAAGTTGACATTTTTGAAGATTGGAACCACTTGCATGATTTGGATGTTTTGATGTTATTTTTAGTTTTTTTTTTCAATTCAAACATGTTAGGTTATGATAGTGTGACTTGTTAAAATGAAGAAAACATGTTTTAGAGGTAAACAAAATCAGTTTTAGAGGCTTAACTATTGTTGGGTTTATTTTTCTAGACAGTGGTTGGGTTTAAAGTGCTGTTCTTCTGGTTCTTGGAAAGAACATTATTTTAACCTCATGATTTGAAACATTTTTGGTTCAATTATTTTCACCAAACCATTCAGGTAATGTGACTAGTAAAAAATCTAGGGTTTATTTGCATTAATAACAAGTTTCTAGTGGTTTTAATCCTAGAGTTTCGGTTTTGAATTGAAACTCATTTTGAAAAAATCATATTGATTGTTTGATAATCAAAGTGAACGGATGCTAGATTATGGATCATTGTATGATTTTCAACATGTCTATATCTTTGTTTTGATTGTATCTAGTCTGAGTTAGGATCCATGTTGCTAGATTTGCCTTAGATATTCTTTGTGTTCTTAATTTTTTTATGTTCGATCCATTTTTGGTCAAAGATTTTTGTGTTTTGTATGTTTTTTTTTTAAGTTTGATTCGTTTTAAGTTTTAGTTTTAGTTTTGGTTTAGTTTTTGGGTCAAACTAGTATTTTTTTTTTGTTTGGTTTATGGTCAAACCAAAAATTTCAAGTCAACCCAGTCACGTCAAAATCAGGTCAAAATGTTAAGACCATGTTTGGCTGGAAATGTTTATGCTAAAGGTTTTTTTGGTTTAAGGATGTGTTTGGCAAACACCCCTTAGACCTATTTTGACAGTTTTGGTTTTAAGAAAAATAGGTTTTTGCCAAATAAAACCTAATGAAAATATTAAAAAGATTAAAAAAAAAAACATTTTTTTTCCTTGCATATGGCAAAAATTATTTGAGTATTTTTTTAAAAAAATCTAAAATATTTTGGCTTGTTTTAAAAAATATATCGCATGTATTTTATAACATGTTTGTAAAATTTCAAAGGATTTTGGCCTATATTTAAAAAATACAAAAAAGTTACACTTTTAATACAAGGATAAAAAAACCTAAATAGAGTTAATATCCAAAATATTAATAGGGATAATAATTTTTTATTACTCAATTTAATATAAGGATTAAACATCTGTATGAAGTTAATATCCAAAATATTATTGGGAATAATACAACTCATTCATTTATAATTTAAGGATAAAAAAACTGCAATGAATTTTATCTAAAATATTATTTGAAATGATGCGATAGCAAAAAATTCAAAGTTTATCCTGAAAAAAACCTCAACGACAATTGAAAACATTTCACCATTCCAGACTAAGTTCTTGACCTCGAAAATTAGAGTTTGTTCATCATAGCAAACTCACCATAGTAAGCTGATAGAAACATCATCAGACCACAACAAACAAAAAGAAAAAAAAAATTAGCCCACCTCAGGTATAGCTTATTAAAGGTGTTAATACCTTCTCTTTATATAACCAATCATTTACCTCAAATCTCTGAAAGATCAGTTAGAGTTCTTAGTAACCATAATACCAGGTGACGACTCCTTTATCAAACCAAAGACCATTCTAGAACGTCGCCTAGAAAGTATTGTCATGATGTCGTGCCCCCACGAGGAAGGCACGATATTGGTGATGTCTATTATATACTAACGGTAAAAAACAACATATGGAGCTTAGGATAATTGTTAGAGAAGAGGTATGAGATTAAGATGAAAGATTATGCTTTGACATTACTTGACGCTAAATGAGCTATGATTGCAAAGGTAGTCACGAAAAAGAATAGAATGTTCTTGCTAAACATGTGTGAAGTATAGATGTGCCTAAATGCACGTGTGAAGTATGAGACTTGGCTTTGGTAAATGAGACTTAGACATGTAAACTTTGATAGCTTGAAGATGATGGTACAAAAAGAGATGTTGAAGGGTCTACCATCCATTATACATCTAAATCAGTTGTCTGAAGGGTGTTTAGTGGGCAAACAATTTCACAAGAGTTTTCTGAAAGAGTCTACATCAAGAGCAAATCAACCCCTACAAGAAATACATGTTGAAGTTTGTGGTCCTATCAAACCATATTCGTTTGATAAAAATACATATTTTCTACTTTTTATTGATGATTATAGTAGAAAAACTTGGGTATACTTCTTAAAAAAAAGTTTAATATGTTTAGTTATTTTAAGAAGTTTAAGGCATTAGTTGGAAAAGAAAGTGGTTATTCTAAAAAATCATTTAGGATGGATAAGGGGTGAATCTTTTTCTAATAATTTTAATAAGTTTTGTGAAGATCATGACATAAGAGATTCCTAACGGTGTCTAGATCCCCACAATAAAATGGTGTGCTGGAGAGAAATAATAGAAGCATCCTTGATATGGCAATAAGCATACTCAAAACCAAGAAGATGCCTAAAGATTTTTAGGTTGAAGCTGTATATTGTGCTATCTACTTGTCAAATAGGTGTCCTACTAAAACCTTAAATGACATGACTCCATAAGAAGCATGGAATGGAAGAAAACAAAGTACTACTCACTTGAAAGTGTTTGGAAGCATTGACTATATTCATGTAGATGATTAAGTAAGAACCGAGCTAGATAACAAGAACAAAAGGATGATTTTTGTGGGTTATGACCAAAAGACCAAAAGATAAAGTTTTACAACCCTAATAAAAGAAAGATGATGATTAGTAGAGATATTGAGTTTAATGAAGATGAGGAAAGATATAAAGATCATCAAAAACCTATTATTACACCTTTGTAAACACCAATGAGCTCAACTTCTCCTTCTCTTTTATTATCACCTTGCTACATGTGATCCTATACTATTTGAAGAAGCAATAAATGATGAAAAGTGAAGAATTGTTATGGATAAGGAGATTGCATCAATTGAGAAGAATGACATATTGAAATTGGTTCCTTGACCAAGAGGAAAGAAACCAATAGGTGTCAAGTAGATCTATAAAGAAAAGAAGAATGTCAAAGAAGAAGTAGAAAGGTATAAGGGAAAGTTAGTGGCAAAAGGCTATAGTCAAAAGTATAAGATTAACTATGATAAAGTATTTGCTCCAGATGCTAAATTGAAGACTATTCGATTAATCATTGCCATCATTGCCTAACATAGATGGAGAATTTATCAAATGAATTTCAAATCAACCTTTCTAAAGGGCTTTCTTAAGGAGGAGGTCTACATTGAGCAACCTATGGGATATGAAGTGAAGGGACATGAAGCTAATTATTAAAGTTGAACAAAACCTTGTATGGATTGAAGCAAGCCCAAAGGGCTTGGTATAGTCGCATTGATGGCTATTTCTTAAAGAATGGATTTGTTAAATGTCCCTATGAGCATGCTATCTATGTAAAGATCAAATAGAATGGTGATACTTTTATTGTATATTTGTATATGGATGACTTGATTTTTGCATGAAATAATCCAAAGATGTTTAGAGACTTCAATCAAGTAATGATAAAGGAGTTTGAATGACAAATATTGGTCTCATATCCTACTACCTAGGGATTGAAATCAAATAAGAAGAAGATGAAACCTTTGTGAATCAAGAAAAGTTTGCAATGGAGGTTCTTAAAAAGTTCAAGATGTAGGATTGTGCAATAGTAAATGCTCCGATTGAGTATGGAGTAAAGATATCAAAGAATGATGAAGGAGAGAAGATAAACTCTACAACCTTCAAGAGCTTAGTTGAGAGTTTGAGATATTTGACATGCACTCATTCAGATATTCTTTTCGGAGTGGGATTCGTGAGTAGATTTATGAAGACACCAACTATTAAAGAATATTCTTTGGTATATCAAAGGTACTGTTGATTTTGACTTGTTCTATGATTATTCTAATAGCTTTGATTATGGGGTATAATGATAGTGATTGGGCTAGAGATATGGATGATAAAAAGAGCACTATGAATTTTGTTTTCTACATGGGAGACACCATATTCACATGGAGTTTAAAGAAGCAATCTATAGTCACTTTGTTAACATGCGAAACTGAATATATAGCTATTACATCATGTGTTTATCATTTCATCTAGCTAAGAAGATTATTAAAAGAACTATAAATGCCACAAGAGAGGTCTACTGAAATTTATGTGGACAACTCATTAGTTATTGCATTAACAAAGGATCTAGTATTTCATGATATAAATAACCTTATTGACATAAGATTTCATTACCTACGAGATTGCATTACAAACAAGGAAGTTGAACTCAAGTATATGAAGACACAAGACCAAGTCACGAATATCTTCATAAAGCCACTCAAATATGATATTTTTATCAAGATGAGAGATATATTGGGAGTTATGAAGAAATCAAGTTTAAGAGGGGATGTTGAAAGTAAACTGATTTCTAAAAATTAGTCGAACCTATTGACTAGTTAGGAACATGTTGACCGGTTGAGAGAGCAACCAAGTGAAATAAGTTGAAGGGGTCGACTGGTTGAGAAACGGTCAACCAATTCAGTTGGCAGAATAGAATTCCTGATCATATTAGGATTTCCTTGTATTAGTTTAATTATTTGATTGTCTATGACTTTATGTTTATAAAAAGCTTGTAATTCACATTCTTAAGTAGTACAAAAAAAAGAGAATAACTAATAGAGCTTAAAGAAAAACATTTAATAAAAGTATATCTTTCTCTCAGTTTTCTTTTTGTTCTTAAGATTTTTACTTTGTATTATTGTTTTAATCTTATATTACACCTATTTTTTTTCCAACAAACAATCTAATTATCCAATATTATAAGAACTGGATTGGTAGGTCAACCAGTGATTCATTGATTAAAAAAAGAATTAATTTGAGTTTATATTCAGGTCAACTCTTATAACAGGTCTTATAAGTATACAACTATCCGAATAGCACATGAACAAAGAAAAATGAAATGATAGAATGGAACATTGGTCCTCATTTGAAGTTTCGCAGAGGTAAGCTACAATCTCGTGTAACCTCTAGTCCAATGAAAATAATCTGGACTTTTTCTTTCTTGTTTCGCAGTATCTTGAGCAAGTCAACAGGACACGGCTTCTTTTGTATTGATTTGGATTTTGGGTACATAAATAATATAATTTTTCATAATCGCCGATTTGGAACATGTATATGCATTTGGATTCCCCCTTTTTTACACTGACGATGAGAAAATATTTTTCTTGCCTCTTGTCCGGAATGGAACTTGAACATTCTAACTAGAATTTGGGCTAAATTTTTCAAACAAGCTGAGATTCTGAGGGAGATGAAATATGTTCCAGTTTGTTTTGTTTTTGTAATTGAAACAAGATATACCAGTCATTCCAAATAGAACGGAATGTAATTGACAACCTTGGTTCACATAGCAAGACTTTTCCCCTCAACCACCCTCGTGTCAATGACGATGAATTATACACTTCTTAGTTATTTCTTGTTGAGGATTTTGCATTCATCACAACTCCATGTCCTTTCTGGCATAGGATAAATTAGGAAATTAGCACACAAATTAAAATAAATGATGAAATGACACAAATGTAAAAACAAATTTGTGAAATAGCACACTTTCACCTTATCACCCTTTAGAAACACAACATTTACTAAATGTCGCTATTCCAAAGCACGAAAAAATAGTTGTCACACTTCAGAATAACGACATTTAGTAGATATCGCGCTTCTGAAGCAAATGTTATGCTTCTGAAGCATGACAAGATAGTTGTCATGCTCAACCGATCGACCGGTTCATAATGGTTAGTGACACCGGTTTCGAAAATAATAAGGAAAATTACAAAATTATCAAAACCAAGGGTCCTCGGTGAGATTTTTTATGTCCAAAGATCTAATGGTTCACGTAGCACAGTAAGGTTAACCTAGGTAAAATGGCCTCGAAAAAATCCTATAAAAATTTGAGCACAATCCAACGATCGAATCAAAAGTTATGACCCTTTTGAGTTGTTATTCTGGTCTGGCATGACTAGACCTCGTCTTGAGCCTAGACACATATCTCACTAGTCCATAAATATAATATCTGCTAGGCCATCCATGTAATTTGTTCGGAGTAGATCCTCATTTAGTTATGGCAAACTCACATCTGACTACCTAGAATCACTCGTATCGTAAGCCCAACTACAATACCTTTTTGAGATTTTTTAGTCTACAAATTGGACAGAGATGTATATTTTAACTCATAAAACATATTTGAAAGAAAAAAATTATAAAATTATCATTTTTGTATGGAATAATTGACCGGTTAATATAACTAGATCAAACCGATCGGCTAGTAAATTGGAGTTTCATATTGTCACGCTTTAGAATAACAACATTTACTAAATGTCGCTATTCTGAAGAATAACAACTACTTGCCACGTGTTGGAATAACGACATTTAGTAAATATCATACTTTTGAAGTGTGACAAGTTGAAAATAAGTTATTTTGTTAAATCTTTCTTAAACGGTGTTATTCCTTTAAATTTTTATGTTTACTATGCTAATTTGACAAAAAAAAAAACAATCCTTTGACATAAGCATTAAGAGTAATTAAAATTCACTTGATAGAATCCAGTTTTCTGCTAATTCTAGGTTTCCAAAATAAACATAATACCATATACAATGTGAATACTATGTAAATAGAGAGATTATTATTATTAGGGATGAGAACATTAATCATAGAAATTGACCCAAAATTAACTGAAATAAATAGTTTTTAAAAAAATTTTGTTAGAAAAATTAAAAACGTTTCATTTGAGTTTCAATTTTAAATCTTTTTTAAAAATCAATCCAAACCAAATTATATCAATCTGAATCAAACCAAACCAAATAAAAAAAAACATATTAGAAACTAAAAATATGTTATAAGCTCAAAACTCATTAAATTAAGAAAGTATTTAGTATTGTGATAGTGATTGTTTTTCAAAGTAATTTTTTGCTTGAAAATGTATCAAAATAATTTTTTAATTTTAAAATTTTATTTTTGATATCAGTACATTAAAACAATCCAGAAACACAAAAACTTAATTTAAAAAAAATTATTTCTTTTATAAAATATGATGAGGCCGGGTAAACAACTGCCTCTAAAACTTGTCAAAATTGCTCAAAGGTCTATTAACTCAAAAAAAAAAATTAAAACAAATCAAACTAAACCAATTAATTTGGTTCTTTTATTTGATTCAATTCAAAAAAAAAATAGCAAAACTTGGTTCTGTTATATATTTTTTTTATCTAAACCAAACCGTTTGAACTAAAATTTTTTTAAAAAAAAGCTTCGGTTATATATATTTTTTTTTATCCAAACCAAACCGTTTGAAATAATGCTCACATCTAAATAAAACGGAATTATTGGATCCCACATGTTTGTGAGTGGAGGAATGTCAAAGGGAGGAGCATCACACTAGATCGATGGAGTAAATAAATTCTCATGCAAGGACGCGTGTACTACAGTACTGTAAAGGACTCGCCCATCCAAGGACTACATGAGTTTTCTGGAAGACCAAAACTATATCAGCACATGCAGATAAAATCGTAAGAGGAGTGTGGAGATTATGAATTATTCATCAGAAATGGTTACGTGTTTGTTCTTCTTTTTCATTGTCTTCCTTGCAGGCCATGGAGCAAGCTTGAACTGCACAGGATCATGTGGAAACCGTGGCCCTGACATCCGATTTCCTTTCCGCATCATGGACAAACAACCAGACCACTGTGGTTTTGATCTATCCTGCTCGGAGGACAACAACACAGTGCTTAAGCTGCCAACTGGATTGAGTCTCCACATCGAAAGAATTGACTATAGACATCAACTTATTTATGCAAGGGGTCCTCAAGGTTGCTTTCTAGGGCAACGTTCAAACTTCAGTTTAGGGGCTTCTCAGTTCCAAATTAATGAGGATTGGGAGTTGCTGTATGATTGGACCTTGTTCAATTGTTCTTCTAATGAGAAAAGGTCTGGGCTCACACAGAGGCGGAGGGATGTACAAGGCTGAGGAGGGCTGTAGTCCAGGTAAAAAAATAAATCCTAATCTTTAGTGTTTAAAATTCTAATTTACACACAAATGCAGTAATTAAATGCAACAATTAATAAGTTCTGAAAAAAATTGTTTTAGTGCTCTAATGGATCTCAATTAAATTTTAATAAATGTATTCTCATAAAAAAAACCGATTTGACATTGGTAATCCCATCTAATATTATTTAAGATTACAAAATGATTCTTAGTAAAAGACCAAAATGCATAACTCAGTAAAAACCTAGTTGAAATACTGAATTTTTTTATTAATTTTTATATAAATAATCTATCTTTTATCCAACAAATTGATAAGAATATCTTCATTAAAAATAATTAAATTATATTCTTTCCTTTATCTTTAATATTTTAAAAAATATAAATTTATTTTGGATTTCAC
>Ga0325402_1003989_pt1 | contig 13528 bp, 11 predicted proteins | sample PopdelMetagenome_22_FD_207212 | JGI IMG/M metagenome (GOLD analysis project Ga0325402, IMG submission 207212) | Populus deltoides microbial communities from Bellville, Georgia, United States - Xylem-PdKOR-R3 | ecosystem: Host-associated > Plants > Phyllosphere > Stem > Wood/Secondary xylem... | reverse complement strand
AAAATTGACTATGAGGTTGTGTTTAGTTTACATGACACACCAATAGATTGTTTATTTTAGGTTTGTTAACTTTTAGTTAATGAAATTTTATGGATATAATTGTATTATATTGTATTTTTAAGTTATTAAAACCATGTATGAATTTTTATTTGAATTATGTATTTTAAGGTTTTTGGACATTTGTATTATTTATTTCACTTTTATTTTAATTGTGTTATATTATTATTTACTACTTAACTGGAATTGTCAATATATAATTAGTTAAAATATTTTACTTCTAATTTTATGATTCGAGTTTACGATCCGAGTTTATATTATATATTCTGTGTCGTGTCAAAAAAGCATTTTTGACAACCTTGAGAGAGATATTAAATGTTTTAAGTGTTTAGAAAAGGAGCACATCGCATCTTACTGTCCAAACTGAAGAGTTATGCTTACAAGAGGCAATAAGCAGGTTGAATCTAAAAGTGACAGATCTAAAAGTGAATATATGCCACATTTGGAAGATTGTAATGATAAGGAGATTGCATATCCTGTTAAAGGGGAGGCCTTAGTAATAAGGCGTACCCTGAACATGCAAATCAAAGAAAATAATGTCAATCAGCAACGGAAAAACATATTTCACACTTGATGCCACATCCAAAACAAGGTATGTAGCATGTTAAATGATGGAGGAAGTTGTGCTAATATAGCCAGTGATACTCTTGTGAAGAAATTGAATCTGAGTTATATTAAGTATCCTAGGCCTTATAGATTGCAATAGTTGAATGAATGTGGTGAAGTAAAGGTTACTAAGCAAGTATCGATTGTGTTTACTATTAGGAATTATTCTAATGAGGTTATATGTGATGTAGTTCCAATGCATGCTAGTCACCTACTTTTTGGGGGTCTATTTTTTTGGGTAGTTCAATTAGAAGGTGATTCATGATGGGTTTATAAATAAATTCACTATTGTAAAAGATGGTAAAACCATCACTCTTGTATCTCTTTCTCTAAAACAAGTGTATGATGATCATATAAAATTAAAATGGATTGTGAGGATGGGAAGATGAAAATTCACGTGAGGACAATAGTGAGCGAAAACCATTAGATTCGGCTAAATCTAAATCATTAATTAAGCATGTTGAATAAAAGAACTAGTGGCATATTGACCCTAGTACATCTTATCCATGTGTAAGAGGGGTCCAATACAACCTTATTTGGGCCATGAGGTGAGGACAACAAAGGAATCAAAAGAATTCTACTACAACTTGGAAACAACATGGGTGGCTACCTTTTCCTTTTGTTTTTAAGATTAAAGGGCTGCATGGAAGGCTATAAATAAGCCTTGAATCAGTTCTGTAATATTTTACTTCCTTCTCTTCTTCTTATGACAGAACATGGATTTAATATTAGAGGCTTTATTTTATTTTGTTAGCTACAATCCAAGGCTTGTTTGGGCTTAATTAATAATTTATTTTTAGTTAGGATTCAAGGCTTGTTTGGATTAAGTTATGGGCTTTTCAGTTTAGAGTTTTGGGTTAGTTTTGAGTGGATCTCATATACATAAGGGGTCCATTAGGGTTAATTTTTCAAGAACTATTTAAACTCATGTAAGCTAAAATTTCGGCAGCTTTGATGATAATTACTTCTGAATTTTTCAGTTTTAACGTGTGAGAGTGATTCTTGCATTCTTCAGTTCTTGAACGAACTAAATCTAACTTATTGAAGATTAACTAGCTTTGTGGTGTCATTTTACTCAATCCAATAGTGTTGGTGCCTTGGGGCAAGTTTCCATTGTGTTACACTCCTATTAGATCTATTTCAGCTTTTCAGGATCAGATCTCAATCTTGATTGTGGGTTGCGTGACCACGTGATCATGAGGTTCGCATCAAAAAGGTTAGAGTAGCATTCAATGTAGTGGTAGGTACGCTACAAATGAATAATTTGAAAATACATGTGTTGTTTGATCCTAGTGCCATTTATTTATTTATTGTTACAAGAACTGTAACCAAATTAGGAAAATAAGTAAAAAGGGTAGAAAAGTGATTTATAATTACGTCACTGTTGGGATATAGGATGGAAATTGATCGTATGTACGTAGGAGTGAGAGTTAGCCTAGTTGGATATGAAACAAAGGTAATCTCGATACCTTTAGAATTAAACGATTTTGATGTAATCCTAGGTATTAATTGGTTAAGTAAACACATGGCCCAAGTGGATTGTTATACCAAGACCATTACTTTCCAAAGACTTGAGGGTAGAAAGGTGGTCTTCAAAGGAGAAAGGATTTCTATCCCAATCAACCTAGTTTCAATTGTAATTGCTAGGAAGTTGCATAAAAAGGGATGTGTGGGATACCTTGTGTACGTCTTAAATTCTAACGGGGGAGAACTAAGGCTAAGTGATATCCTAGTTATAAGAGAATTCTTGAATGTGTTCCCCGAGAAACTACGCGGACTACCCCCAGATCGAAAGGTTGAAGTATCCATCAATACCTTTCTAGAGGTGCCTCCGATAGCACAACCATCATACAGTTAAAAACCCAGCTGCAGGAATTACTGGACAAGGGATTTATACGACCCATCAATTTTCCATAAGGAGCACTAGTTCTATTTGTGAAAAAAAGGATGATACTTAAAAGACTTTGCATAAACTATTGCCAGCTGAATAAGATAACAATGAAAAATAAGTATCCGCAATTGTGGATAGATGACATGTTCGATCAACTAAAAGGAGCTAGGGTATTCTTAAAGATAGATTTGAGATCTGGATATCACCAAATGAAGATTAAAGAATTGGATGCATTGAAAACCGCATTTAGGACCCAATACGAACACTACAAATTTTTGGTGTTACCATTTGGGTTGACAAATGCCCCGACCAGTTCTATGGACCTAATGAACCGGGTTTTCCAACCGTACCTTGACAAATTCATGGTAGTCTTTATTGATGACATTTTGGTCTACTCAAGCTACTTTGAAGAACATGAATGGCGGTTAAAACAGTGATACAAACTCTGAGAAATCACCAATTATATGCTAAGCTGAATAAATGTGAATTCTAGTTGGAAAGAGTAACATTTCTAGGATACATCATCTTTGCGAAAGGTGTCTTTATAGACCCCCAAAAAGTTAAAGTAGTCTTGAAGTGGGAAAAGCCAACTACAGTAACTGAAATATATAGTTTCTTGGGACTTGCGGGATATTATAGAAGGTTCATTAAGGAGTTTTCTTTGAAAGCGACTCACTTGACGCAATTGACTAGAAAGGATAAAAAGTGGATATGGTCGAAAAAGTGTAAAGAAAGCTTTCAAGAACTGAAAAAGAGGCTCACAACAGCTCCTATGTTATCACTCCCTTTAGAAACTAAAGGTTTTGTAGTGTATGGTGATGCCTTGAGAAAATGGCTTAGGTGTGTCTTAATACAACATGAAAAAGTAATTGCATATGCGTCAAGGCAGTATAAGACTTATAAAGAGAATCCAGTACACGACCTAGAGTTGGCTTCTATGGTATTTGCTTTTGAAAGCGACTCATTTGACGCAATTGACTAGAAAGGATAAAAAGTGGGTATGGTCGAGAAGGTGTAAAGAAAGCTTTTAAGAACTGAAAAAGAGGCTCACAACCGCTTCTATGTTGACACTCCCTTTAGAAACTGAAGGTTTTGTAGTGTATAGTGATGCCTCGAGAAAAGGGCTTAGGTGTGTCTTAATGCAACAAGAAAAAATAATTGCCTATGTGTCAAGGCAGTATAAAACTTATAAAGAGAATTATCCAGTACACGACCTAGAGTTGGCCACTATGGTATTTGCTTTGAGAATATGGAGGTATTACCTCTATGATTCCCGAGTTAAAATCTTCACTGATCACAAATGTCTAAAATTTTTGATGTTGCAAAAAGAGTTAAATATGCAACAAAGAAAATTGATAGAACTCATCAAAGACTATGATTGCACCATAGAGTACCAACCCAGAAAGGAAAACGTTATAACGGATGCCCTTAGTTGTAAAAATAAAGCAACCCTGAATAAGCCATCTGTATGGGAGGAACAACCACTAATAGAGCTGAGGTAAATAGGGACGCAATTAGGCATTGACTCCAGATGAGTGTTAATGGTTGACCTAACAGTACGACCAATATATCGAGAGCAGATATTACAAGCTCAACTCAGTGATATTGAGGGGTCTAAGATAAGAAGTAAAATGGATGTCATGATAAAAACCTCATTTCGAGTAGCAGATGATGGGACATTAATTATGGGACAATGTGTGTATGTTCCTAACAACGAGATGGTTAAACGGAAGGTTTTGCAAGAAACACATAACTCCAAGTTTGTCATGCACCCTAGTAGTACCAAGATGTACCAAGACCTGAAACCCCACTACTGGTGGCCCAACATGAAAAGAGAGATAGCTGATTACGTGTTGAAATGCGACATCTGTCAACAAGTTAAGGTAGAGGAAAGCAACTGTCATAACCCAATTTTTACTATTTTTTTTAGAAAGTTTCCAAAAAAATACTGAATTCTTATAAAATATGTTTCGACGCATTTTGGCTAGTTTCTGGTCATTTCATAATTTTCAACTATCTCTCTTGTTGTTTTCATATTGATAAATTTTTAAAAAAGAAAAAGAAATCAATCAAGCAAAAAATAACAATAAAGACCAGTTTAGAAAAAAGGATTTGAATTACATAAAGTTGTTTTAAAAAAAAAAGGAATTTTAAAAATTAGAAGCTAGAAGGTGGTAGAAGATCTTAGAGAAATCAAGAAAATAATAAATGGGTGTGGAGGATTGTAAAGATTAAATGTGAAAAGAATATTTTGAGTAGTATAAATAAGTGGTTATACACATACAAAAAGAAAAGAGAAATTAGTGAGAGCATTAACCATACAAAAAAAACCCACACCGAAAACACTTTTCCTCATCCTTTCTAACACACACCATCACCCTATACATCCAAAAGCACTTTCTAAAAAAAGAAGGTAAATCAACAAACAAAAAGCAATTATGACACATCAATCAGCCTCTATTCCAACCAAGACCCTTTATCTTCCCCAATAGCAAAGGTCTACTTTAGCTCCACTTATTCCATAAAGGCTCAAGCTCTCCACACAGTCCATCTTCTCTCCTCCATTGTCAACTATAATCAAGAACCACTTATTTTTTTCCTTGCCTTCATACACCACACATAAAAAAAAAATCATCTATAGTATGAAGATTGAAACCAACATGGACCCAAACATCAATCCCACTATAAACACCACCAACATTAGCTTTTAACTAGCCATCAACAACAATCAGCCATTCATCTTCCAAATCACCACCAGCAAGGACAACCTCCACACGACAGCTATAACACCTATACACCTTTGAACACACAATCTATTTCCTCATCAAACCAACCACGATCAAATCATCCAAACCAATTGTGGAGAGAGAGGATCAAGAAACAATAGAGAGAGAAACGAATTTGTAAAAAAATAAGGAAATAAAGCCAAACTTTTGTGTGTGGATTTCCTTTTTTGCAGGTAGGGGTGACACTCAATGCTGCACAGGGAGGAAGAGGAGGAGGAACTGTTCCAGATCCACCCATTTTTTTGTTTCACCTATAATGATGCGTTAACCCACGCACTAGCAATGGTGGTGGCACATGGGACCCATATGTCGTCATTGTTCCTATATTTTCAACGATATCTATGCTTGATTCTAATAGTTGTTGGACACGTTAAACACCTCGGAAGGATGATCCATAACCATTAATCATTTTTTTGACAAATTGTTAAAATGTTGTGAAATTTGGGACAAAGTGCTCATGTTGTGTATAATCTTTGGATTGTTTGGACAATATTGATTTGGATTAATGCATGTTTTTTTTTAAGATGATTTGGTAATTTTGTTGGATTGTGAGTTTATTTTTATGGTTATGATTGCTATTTGAACATTGAATGTTGGTTAATGGATTATGCTTGAGCTTATATTAATTTGTATATTAAATATTGATTAATAGATTATGCATGGGTTTGTATTGATTCATTTGATATAGTACACGATTTCAATGAAGTTCATGAAACTAACAAGAATTGAATTGATTTTGGTATTGTTGGATTATTAAGTTGGTGAAAGATGAATAAATGGATTGTTTTAAGTTGATATCTTGATTAAAACATATTATTATGTATTTCCAAACTTGGTCTTAGTCTAATTTTAAAAAAAAATCAAAATTTTGGAAGACCTTTATGCAATTAATTTTGGGTATTTCATACCATTTCTTACCCTTTTTATATTTAATATTTAGGATTGTGACTCACATGTGAAGCGTTTTTCCATTATTAAATAAACTAATTTTCTTTAAGAAAATAAAAAAATAAAAACAACAAAAATCTTTCTATCAAAAATACATTTAAATATTTTTAAATTACATATGGTCGAGCCTCTAAAATAAGAATCATATTTGCATAAAAAAATAATATATTGCATGATTTAGCATTTCTTGAAAACACAAAAAAAAAATTATATCTTTGCGTGTATTTTTGGATTTAATAACAAGTTTATTAAATATCCATGAAAACTTTCTCTATATTTCAAAAACATAAAAAAACAATTTTGATTATTTTTATAACAAAGATTATAAATTTATATGTAAAATATATTTCCGGTATTAAAAAAAAATACAAAAAATATGTTCAGAATGGTTAGACTTGACCTATAAAGCTATAATCTACTCTACTGGTATGGTATAGTTTTAATCAATAGATAAACTAATGGTTGGAAAATAAAAATATCGTAGTAATTAGACAAATAAACAATATAATTTATCTTAGATAGAATATATTAGAAGTGAATTGACCTTCCTTTACGTAACTAATTTTTTTATCTAAATTTAAAAAACTAATTTTTTATTTTATTTTTAACTAATAAAATATAAAAATTTCTTTTTCTTTCAACACACCACGTGCACTGAATATCCTAATCTTAGGAAACAATTGCCACTGTACCGCACATGGAAAAAAAAGGAAAGCTTCAAGGTTTTTGGCATCAGCCTTGCATCATAGTGAAAACGTAACAACGCTTATGTAAGAAATATATTTGGAAGGAATTTTCCGTGAACCTTTCTCCATTGCCTCCTTCCTTCGATCTTCCTTTATTTTACCTCTCTCTTTCCTCATATCTTTTCAGTCAAAGAAAGAAAAAGGCATAAAAGCCAATCTGTATCTTCTCTTTTGCTAACTCACCACTAATATATATGATCCAAATATCCCATTTCTGTAGTATATATAGTAGTTAGAATAAAAAACAAGCAGGAAAGAAACAAAAACTGGAAATAATGGGCACTTGTTTGAGTGAAAAACTATCATCAAGCAGGGAAAAGGTGATAAAAGAACTTGTTCAAGGCCATGAATTTGCAGCCCAACTTCAAATTCGCCTCCAGAAACCTTGTGGAAATTTTGATGGGCGTTTTTCTTCAGCGGGTGAGCTTGTAGGGAAGATCTTAAGATCTTTTTCTGAGACTCTTTCTGTCATTACTTCTAGTGAATCTGCAGGTGGTGAGAATTGTCAAAATCTAGCAAGTTCACTAGGAGACTGTGCGTGTTATGATGACCGGAGGTCTGAAGATTCCGGCGAGAGCAAGAAGAGGCCGGCTACCACCAAGGATAGGAGAGGTTGTTACAAGAGAAAGTAAGTTTAACCATATCCATCGTTATTATGTAAATGTTAGTTATAGATCCAATTACTGCACTTCTACCTTAATTAGTAACCATCATAATTAAAGATATTCATGATAATGACCTGCACTTCTGATACCTTTAGAGGGGGGGATTGTGATATTTTCTTTTTCTTCTGGATTGTTGTGAGATAATTGGTGATACATTTGCATGATTTAGTTATTTTTTAAATTTTAATGAAAACTAATACAAACATCTTTGCTTGCTCCCAGAAAGATTTCCCAATCATGGACTACAGTCTGTCCTACGATTGAAGACAGTCATGCATGGAGAAAATATGGGCAGAAGGGGATCTTGAATGCTAAATACCCAAGGTAAATGACCTCTCTCTCTCTCTCTCTCTCTCTCTCTCTCTCTCTCTTTCTCATTTCATTTGATGCTTCATTATTCCGATATATAATTATGGATCCATTAATTTTGAGCCTCGTTTGATATAAATGCAATCTTGAAAAGTGGTGGAGTCCCCGACCATTAATTTTCATAAAGCAATCAAAAGTGAAGATAGAAAAGGGAGCACTAGTGGAGAAGGATTGGCTTTTGCTGCTATATATAGTTTAAGAAATTGCACTTGTACTGTGAAGAAATTATTGCTGCGCTAATCCCACTTTGCTGATTGATTACAGGAGTTACTTTAGGTGTTCTCGCAAGAATGAACAAGGTTGCAAGGCAACAAAACAAGTCCAAAGAATGGAAGACAACCCAGACTTGTACCATACCACATACATTGGCAGCCATACATGCAGAAACATCCCTGAGGCTCCACAAATCATCACAGATTCTGATCCCTGGGAATCTTACAATCTTACGGCTAGTGGCAGTTCTCATTCAAAGATTCCTAGATATGAAGAACATGATCATCATCCCATTATGGGGTCATCCTGTACAGTAGAGCAAGAATCTAAGGAAGATCAGACACCAAGTGATCTAGCAGACAATGTTTCGTCTTTAGATTCATTCATGTGGAAGGATCTCATACCATTTGAAGAACCAGTGGATGAGCCTACCATGATATTGAGGTCTGATTATGAGGCAGTGGATTCTATACACTTGTTCTCATGTACAGAGGTCACCTCTCAAAGTTTGGACATGGATTTTGTCGTCAAGTCTTTTGATTTTGACTGTGATTTTCATTTTGATTAGAGGGAGTTTTCTAGGCGGCTACAATTAATAATTAATTAAATCCTGTTTAAAATTAGTATATTCATATATACCCACCTCAACAGAATATATTCTGCATGTGTACCATTTTTCAATACATAATAATTTCTGCTGTTCGTGGTGAAGAAAGATTGCTAATTAAAGCATGCACTAATCAGAGAAACTTTTAATTCTAATTACTTGTACTCATTTTAATTTATTCTAAGTGATTTATAAGAATATTTTTTGAAATATAACTCAAAGTTAAAAAATTATTTTCATAAAAGATTGAAAACAATATTTTAATAATATTGTTTACAATAATTTAACTAAATGTATTAGCAGGGACCCCATGGCAATGATCAGCTTCCTCTTTCACACTAGAAAATTAAGTTGATGCTATTGGAGGATGGATTGATTAGAGAGGTAGACGTTTTCTTTGAAATATTTAATCAAAAGCTCGTCTTCATCTAGATTATTACCGACACTTTGCACGTGTTTGGTCCAGATTAAATATATTTTTTAACAAAAAAAAAGATATTATATACACAGTTTTTTCATATATATGTTTTTGTAGTTAAAAAACTTCAAAATGAAAGTCATAAAATTTATACATTGAGAATTATATATGTGTATTAATAAATAAATAAATAAATAACTATATATAATAACTAAAAATAAAAATAGAAAAATCGAGAGACAGATGTGGATTAAGATATATTTAATTTCATAAAATGATATATTTATCCAATTGTGTTTGCTAAATTTATTATTAAAATAATTTTTTTAATCAATCAAACTATAATAGATATACACATGCACATACATTGATTGAATAAAATAAAAAGAAAAAAAAATTATGCAGGGCTATATTTAGCAAATGAAAAAACTATATAAAGATTAACTTGATATAACTTGATCGACTTAACAAGTTTAAAAAAAAAACTCAGACAATAAATAAAAATATATATAGTTTAACTAAAAAATTCAAGATAACATCTTTCTGAAAATATTAAAATGATAATATATTAGATCGACTCATATCAACCTAGGTTAATCTACTAAATTTGTTGCCCAAATCATGATACCATGAAAACCTTATAGAAAAAAAAGTATTAAACTAAATTCTCAATTAACCTAATGTTTAAGGATGAAATTGAAAAAATAAATTAAACTAGAAAAATGAGACAAGTAAACCTAGGTTAACCTACCAAATCTGGGTTATGAGATTGGGATAAACCCATTAAAAATAAATCAAAATAAATTATGAAGCTCAATTCTCAATCAATTCAATATTGATGGATGAAATTAAAAGAAAATCAATGAAAAAAAGAACTTAAAAAACTACATGAGTCAACTGACCAAACCCATGACCTAGATCGTGAGACTATGAGAACTTTATAGAACGCAAACTAAAATAAATTATGAAGTTTAATTCCAATCAACTCAATTTTGAAGGATGATTTTGAAAAAAAAACTAAGAAAAGGACAAACAAAATTCAAAGAAAGAAAGATAAGAAAATGACCCGAGTCAACTCGGGTTAACCTGCCAAAATCATGTCAATAGATCGAGATAAATTCATTAAAAGTAAATAGAAATAAATTATAAATTTCAATTATTAATCAATCAAATATTAAAGGAAGGAATTTAAAAACAAATATTCAATTAAAAACAACAAACAAAAATTTGAGTCAACCTTGCTAACCTAAAAAACTCATGGCCTGAGTTACGAGACTGTGATAACCCTATAAAAAGTAAATCAAAAAGAAATTATAAAAATCAATTCTCAATCAACCCAATGTTTAAGGATGAAGTTGAGAAAACAATAATTAAAAAAATAACAAAAAAATAACCCAAGTCAACACAACTAACCCACAAAACTCGTAATCTTGGTCATAAGATTGAGATAACTTCATAGCAAAAAAATCAAAACTCCAATATCTACTAAACTCAATGTTGGAGGATGAAATTAAAAAAATAAAAAAATAACTCTATAAAAAGCAAATTAAAACAAATTATAAAATCCAATACTTAGTAAACTCAATGTTAAAAGATGAAATTAAAAAAAAAATACGTTTGAAATTTTATAAAAATAATTCCTCAAAATTTTTGAAGACTAAAGTCAAAATGACATTATCACTATTTATTGCTACAGTGAAATTTAGTGTGTGTATATGTGTGTCTATATATACAATTCTTCTTCTTTTTGCTTATTAAAAGAAAATAAAAGGGGTAGTAATATTACTATGTATTTTTTACTGTTGCTCTATACTCATTCACACTCAAATGGTGATTTTGCTCCTATAAACATAACACAATTAACCTTAAGAATGAGGCTATAATGATTTTTTTGTTATTTTTTGCATACTGAAATTTCTCATGTACTCTTGGAGGCAAAAATTAAAATATTGACAAATAGAACTCTCATGACTTTTTCACTTTAGTTACACAATACAATTATTGTATTATCACACTATCTTTACATCAAAATTGTCTTTATCTTGGATCAAAAAGCTTTTTTTTCTTTTGGTATTTTTATTTTGGTTTTTTTATAGTCTTTGAGATTGGTGAAGGTAGTTTAATGTTTGTGCATAAACAGATTATTCTTTAATTTAAAAAAGATGGTTATGCATGTGGCTGACCTTGACATGGTTTTTGGAAAACGCTTACAACGTCGTCTAGTGGCCAAACTCCAACTTTAACGATAACATTTTAATTCTCATGACGTCGTTTTTATTATTAGGCAGCACGTGTGTTGAAAATATGATGGGTTTATCACCTGTGGTAGTTTTTTTTTCCTTCTTCCTTATCTCCTCCTCGGTTCTAGAGTCAACCCGTGTACATTTTCAAAGCAGCCTTTTAATTTATTTTTGTTTTAAATGTGGTCCTTTTTTTTTTATTGTTATTTATTTTATTTTAAATTATCCATGGAATTGGAGTTTTCTTTCAAATTAATCCTTCTTTGGTTTTTTTAGCTTTCAAATTTGTCCCATTCTTTTTATTTTGATTTTTTATTTATTTTTAATTATTCTCTTAAATAAATTATTTTTTCATTTGCATTCCTCAATATTTTATATCATTCTCTTAATTGGTTATTATTTCAATTGCATCCCTCAATATTTTATATCATTTTTTTAATTGAAATATTTTTTAAATTGCATGCCTCAATATTTTACTTCATTTTATTTTATGTCAGATTTGATCCTTATTTTTTTTATTTATATTTTTTTTATTTGTAATCCTTTTTTATTGGAAATTTATTTTTCTATTTCATCCATTAAAATTTTATTGATCGAAATTTTTTTATTAACCTTTGAAATTATGGGTTTGAAGATTTGACCGGGTTGGCATGGATCTTTTTATGAATGTCTTTTTTTTTTTACAATTAATTTTGGTTTGTACACTTTTTCTATAGAATTATCTCAATCTCATGTACGAGATCATAAGTTTTATGTATTAACCCATCTTTGCTCGAGGAAATAATTTATTTGTTGTTATTGTTGCTTATTTTTTAATTTTTTATAAAATTAATCAACATCCTGGCTATCAAATTTGTCTTGGATCTTTAAAAACACAATCATCTTTTATGGGTTTTTTTTTTTTTTAAAGTTGAAAAAAGTTAAGTACGGCCATGGATGCAAGGGTGCCGCTACACACAAAAATAGTAGAAAACAAAAGTGGTGCCCGAGTGTGAACGGAACAGAGATATATTGTCGACAAAAATCAAAGTCCGAACGTATTTTAAAGGTTAAGTGGAAACTCACGAAAAGTAGGAGTAGTTAATAGAAATCGAATCTTCCACGGATTAATCTAGTATAATTAATTTTATTTTCGACCCCTTTAATTCTAGTTTATCAATTTCTGCCCACAACATTAATATTCGTCACCTAACTCCATAATTAAGTTTCAGCCATTTAATTATGCCCTCCTTATTGTATAAATCTTAATTAATTTTCACTTTAAAAATATATTTCATTTCATCACATATATTGAACTATATATTTGTTGTTTTTGAATTATGATTTTAATTACTTTATTTTTCTTTAGTCATGTGGTTCCCTTGTTCTACTACTATATATAAGCTTCTTTTCTTTCCGTTGATATCTTCTAGTTTTTTTCTCTCGTGCTCTCCATGTTCCACAGTCGGTGTTTTTTGCCTGCATCATTGGAATGGGTCACCTTCCGATTGAGCAAATCTAGCATGACAATTCAAAGTTTTTCTGTTCCCACTAGCTTTGTGGTCGGTATTGTGTTTTGAAAACCTTTTTAAAAACAAAAAATATTATTTTATTTTATTTTAAATTAATATTTTTTTAACAACACAAGATTTTCTAGACGACTAACCCGTAAATGATCAAAAAATAAACTTATTACTATGGGAAAAAAAACCCATTATCCCATGAGACACTCTCGATACTATAACCCATTTTACCTTTTAGATTCTCCGAAGAAAACTAGTTTTTAAAAATTAAAAAAAAAAAAAAAAAAAGATTGCTATAGCCCTTCCCTTAAAATTTCGAGGCACCAAGCCAAACCGGGTTTTCTTTCATCACTCCCACTCTCAATTAGCCATATTTCATGCATAAAATACTGAGTTTTCGTTTCATGCACTCCCTATTTTGAATCTCATATAGAAATGACACAATCCTCTCTCCCACCACATATAAGGAACAGAAAAAAA
>Ga0325402_1003985_pt1 | contig 13530 bp, 6 predicted proteins | sample PopdelMetagenome_22_FD_207212 | JGI IMG/M metagenome (GOLD analysis project Ga0325402, IMG submission 207212) | Populus deltoides microbial communities from Bellville, Georgia, United States - Xylem-PdKOR-R3 | ecosystem: Host-associated > Plants > Phyllosphere > Stem > Wood/Secondary xylem... | reverse complement strand
ATATATATATATTTGCAAAACTGAGGTTGCCAAACACCTCCTAGAATCGCGTGCTGAACATATATGCACGATATGTTAACTACAGCTGCACTAAATTTTATATATATGTTTTTTAATGGCGGTTATTTTAAAATGATTTGTTTGATTGTACGGACACTCTATTGGGATGCGTGTGTTTGGGGTAACGGAGATCTGGAACTGACGTTACCGTTGTTTTGCCGTCTCTTTCGTTGTCTGCTACGAAGCAGGCAACGACATGGTTGTCTTGAGTTAACCCGGCAGAATTTTGGGGTTTTTTAGTTTTTATCCTTATTATATTTTGACCTTAAATATATAATGTTTTTACGTGGTTTGCCATTCTGAAGCGAGTGACTGTCGTCTGTGTTAAAATAAGAACGAGAGACAACCAAGCGACATGTTACCTCGGAGGTTGAGTGAAGAAATTTACTGACGTGTCATGACAGGGAACATAAAACCTTCCGCTGATTGCCTGCAAGGCCTAGGGAAAAAGTCCACGAACCCCTCGCATTCCACGTGGCTCGGTAAATTTTTTTTATAATGTTTTTTTAATATATTAAAATAATTTTATTTATTTATTAAAATTTATTTTTGACATTAATATATTGAAATATTTTTTTAATATTAAATTATAAATTATTTATAAATATCATCAGGCGAGCGAGGGTGGAACTAAAAATCATGAATGAACATGCGATCATCAAAACTAAGTCAATGTCTTAATCATTAATTCACATTTTCTTATGTCCTAAACGACAGCACAAACAACGAATCTACTAATTACTTAAACCAGCACACCGGAATCTTAATACTAAATAATTATAATAACCAGACTAGCTAGCAATCTTCTCGAAGTTGAATTAATTTCATCAATAATAGCTCGAGTTTTAGTTAAAATAGGTTTCCACGCATTCTAGAGATTACACTATTTGTTCACCATTATCTAATTTACTGTAAAGAGTAATGGATGCGATCATCACATCTCCATTATTGATGAATGATTGTGCACGCAAAATGTCTCTCTTCTCAAATAATTATCATGAATTCACATAAATTTATGTTTTTTTTGTTTTTAGAAATAGTGTTCGTCAAAGTGTCTGATATTGTGCTTTTCTCAAGTGATAAAGAGCACTCCCACGAGGAGATGAATTGACCATTTTACGAAATTAAATAATTAAATTTCCTTTCTCAAGCTGCTTCCACCTCTTTCTTGGAAGGAGATTGAAAAGGGAGGGAGGGGGGGATTGCTTAAACCTTACTTTTAGTTTAATTAATTAATGAAATATAATTTGTTTATTTTCCAGCTTTTGAAGCTTTAGCACAAAGAGCGACCATTGTTCTCCTAAGCATAATCTATCCAAAGATGCCTTCCACGTACGACGACGTCCACCTATCTGCGACCTTGTCCCTTCTTAGATTCTGGTTGAGTGAGAAATTATGCTTGGAGTAGCTTATGATTGCTTAAAACAAAGAGTTATGCATGTCTATGTTAAGTAGAACAAATTATTTTCAAATTAAAAAGGTGAAGAAAAGGAACGGTAATAATAAACCTGCTAGAATCACACACACAAAATTACTAAGGTATTAAGGAAATAGATGCAACAGACCAAAATCTCTTCACAACCATGTTATAGACATATTTGTTTGTTTATTGAGAATAACGCATGACTTCACTTGACCACAAAGTGCAACAAGAAATCGAAGCAGCACCTTTGACCGATTAACTAGACAGGTGACCTGTAGTATGTCTCGGGCTTGTCTAATTTTTTTCTAGATAAAAAAATAATATTCAAAAGATGCTAACTCGAGGTAAATCGGGTTAAATTTATCAAAACGTGACTCATGATATAAAACCAAAACAACCCACAAAAAAAAACCGAAAAGAAATCGTAAAGTTTAAAACCTAATAACCTAAAAATTTAAAATAACTAAAATTAAAACAATGAGGACTAAACAATGCACAAAAATAATTGAAAGAAACTAATAGGGGACTAAATTGAAAAACAAATTAAATGAAGAAAAGGATAAAATGAGGACCAAAATTGGAAACCAAACAAAATTAAATCAAACTCCCAAGGACATAATAAAAAAATAATGACAAGAATAAAAAAAATTAGCAATCAAAAGAATAAGAACCAAATTAGATAAACAAATCTAATTATATTAAATGATTAGAGATGAAATTAAAAACAAAACAAATATAAAGAAGCATCAAATCTAACAAAAATAGAAACAAAAAAATGAGGACTAAATCCAAAACAAATACAAACCGGATGCCATAATTGAATTTGTCAAAACTCTGCACTTATACCAAGGCATGAGAGAGAGAGAGAAAGGGGAAGAGGTAAAAGACTAATCGTCGCTGATCACCATTTAGACGACAACGCGCGCCACCCTAAGAGATGCGCTGCCATCTTCCATGTTAAGTGAGTAGGCGATCGATTTTTTTTACCACTGTATGTGCTCCTATGCGCCACCCGACCTATGCGCCACCCGAATAGAGCGGGGGGCAACAGCACTCCTACTTGTGTGTGGCACGCGTATGCCAACTTTTATCAATTTATTAATATTATAATAATGCAAATTATTAAAACGGTCTTAAGGACATATGAATATTACGGAAAAAAAACCATGATGCAAATACAAAAATACCCTCCCAAACAACCTTTAATTTATCAAAGTCAGAGGGCAAAAGCGAAATATTAATAGACATAAAATGTACAAATACATAAAAAATCCCTTACTCCAAGGTCAATATTTCTTAGATGTTAAGGACACAAATATTATTTCACTATATAAATAAACATGTCAAGACGCAAGCGTCCTGGATCAAAGGTCAATTTTTTTGAGCTCCCAGAAACAATATAGTACTTTTACTGTACATAAAATACACAGAACAACATTAATCTTGCCTCCAATCAACTCACAAATGCCATATGGATCCTATAAAAATATGGTAAAATAGTTAAGAAAAATGAAGGGTAAAATAGTAATTATGTTATTTGAATCCACAGTAAATCTTTTTACATGCTATAGTAAAACACCGAGTGTTCTTAGTTTATTTTGTTGTTAAGTAGTAGTTTTTTTTTTGGTTAATTAACGGTTATAAACCTAATGGAATGGCATAGATTCCATGGAAGGATCATAGACTCCATGGAAAGGATCGTAGAGTTGTTTGCTGTTTGACCTAAGTTTGTATAATGAACTCCAAGAACTCCGTATATGCTTTCCAAGGGACAAACCTTTATGCTTCTTTTTTCCTCCCTTCCATGCGGTGGGGTAGAGAGGTGGCTGTCTAAATATAGCACGAACGCTGGACGAAAAAAGGATGGATGAAAAGAATGTACCCTGTATTATTTTATTTACTTCAATTATATGCATTGCTATGCAAAAAAAGGTTAGTAATGTGAGTGATAATTGTGGCCACCAACATGTTAAAAAAAAAAAAAAACAAAAAAGAGGAAAAAATGTGTCATTTCTTTTGTTAACCTCTCACAGGGTTTGTCTTGGTGTGCATCCAAGAAATTAATTTCACACCAGCAACATGGTTTGTCGGGTCCACGTCATCCTCATTTATTTCAGTGATTAGCTTTATTGATTCATTTGGAAAAGCTTTCTTAGCTTAGGTCTCAAACCTTTTCTAGCCCTTTTCACTAGAGAACATGAACATGAACAAGGATAAACCAATCACGGTTCCTTTATGTGTGTGTTTGCCTGTCGTCTACGTGCTTGACTGTGCAACAAAGGTAGTTTTCTCATGAGTTTATTGCTTGACACCTGTCTTTTTCTTTTGATTAATCAAACTTTTGCTTTTATGGCAATGGGAAATGTGTTTTTAATTAGCGACTCTTGCTACCTTGGAGAGTTTTCTTTCTTTTTTTACAAACGAGTGGCTCGGACACGAGATTTTTTTAGGGGGAGAGGGATTTTATTGCCAGTCAAGCTACATGTTCGTTGGCCTCTCTCGGAGATTAATGGTATTACTTGCTATTCTATATAACTTGATTACGGTTGCTGAGTATGAGCTAACCGAGAGATCAATTTCTATCGTCGACTATTAAGAATATTGGTTCATTGATTAGAGAAGCTACTTACATAGCCATTTTATTTGAAACATTGGCTTAAAAACTGATCATAAATTAGACCAACATACATGGATAATTATTACCATTTAATCTTGAATGAATAAAAACGTTAAAACAACTCTGAAGGGTATAGCTCAACTGGTCAGACTTTAAGTTTGCTCTCTAGAGATCACCAGTTTGAGTCTCACAAATTTCAGGGCCATTGGAGGCTTATCTGATCGTTAACTTCAGGATCCATAGAATTAGTCGAGGTGCGCACAAAATAACCCGGACACCCACGTTAATTAAAAAAATACAAAAATAAAAAATAAAAACGTTAAAACATATTTATTTATTCATAATAACCGACTCCTTAAGCATTTTTTGCAGTGTAAAGTTCCACTTCCTCGCGTATTGTCAAGGGAGTGGATAGATCTTCTGAAGTAAAAACGTTGAATTTGGTTCATTGAATTTAGGTTTCGGAGGATATTAATCTAGCCATTCAAGCATCAATAAATTTTGAAAAAAAATCTAGCTTTAATCATATTTTTAGAAAGATTTAGTGTTTTTGGTATATGATTCTTTGAAAAATAGTTTTTGAGCTTTCTCATTATTTCAAACTATATTTATGAATAAATTAAAATAAAAATAACTTAAATTTAAAGTATATTTTACAGTTAAAGCAATACACATTATAAGTTATAATGAAGAAGTTAAAAATTCAAGACTTCGATTGATGATTGAGTCTGTATTTTTACTCGATTTCCCAACAAGTTATTTGGTTCAAATAAAAAAATTACTTCGAATAAAATGTTTTTATCATTTTATATTTTTTTTTAACTAAGAGTTAAGGAGCAATTTAAGTAAGTCTACAAAATATACATCATACCGAGACTTTAATGATTTTTTTACTAGAAAGAAAATCGATGCAAGCAATATTAATAATCGAACAAGGCTGATAATTCAGTCGAGCTAGTTTTTCACCAAAGAAAAAAAGGAACATTAGGCAACTTGAGGGTCTACAGAGAAGCTTTGCGGCCATCCTACCTGTAGTCAGTCATGTTGCCATTGATTCAATCTACAGTGTCCAAAAGCGACAAGCAGTGGAATTCCCCACCAGCCCCTGAAACAAGGGATGCTTTTATTGGGAGGCTACTAACACAACCATTATCGTTTTTTTTTTTTTTGGACATCACTCCTATGAATTAAAAATGTTTTTGTACTATGATTGGCGATCTCTTTATATTTGTATGCCCCATGTGGCGACCAATTTGGTTGGTGTTCCTTTGGCTGCCCTTAGCCTGCACAAATGAAAGAGAACCACGAGATGAAAGTTCTAAACAATCCTAGGGCTCAGCACTGCTTTTGTAGGGCTACCGCACAAATTAGTAATTAATTAATACAAGAGGTGCGATTAAGATGGGGTTTATTTGGGTGGATGCCTTCTTAAGAGCATTAAATAATGCATCCATGTGAAGACAATCATGGGTTATTTGGAAAATGTTCAATTAGTGGAGGCCTAGCTCTTTCAAGAATTGCTTTTTTATTTAGTCGAAAGAGGTGTGGGGGTGGGGTTTTGGTCCCCCCCAGAGTAGGACTGCAAGATTGACTCCCTTTTGACCTAATTTGAAGCATTTCCAACCGTGGGATCTTACAGCCAGAGGCCTCGACTGCCTTTCGATGTGGAGGACTTGCCTGCTCCATCAGTCCAAAAACCTTGAGAGCTACACTGCCTTTTCCATTACCTTTGCGCAAGAATGAAAGGACACAGATCCCCTTTTATAAATTACCATTAGCCATAATATGACGCCCTGACTTCCTTAGACTTTTGTCAATATATAGATGTCATGTCATCGTCCCAGGCCACGAACCAGCTTTTGGGTTTAGCACGATATCAACTTTGAGTTTAATTTCTCTTGTTTTGATGCGGTGCTGAAGTTTAATCCATTTATTAGTTGTGTTAAGCTGGTTGTCACGATTTTTTCTCAGATAAAATTAGATTAAATCTGATGTCATCTAATCCCATTAATTATGCACGTCTTTCGCAAAAGAAAAGAGAAAATCACATGCCACATGCAGGGCAAGCACAGGCAAGAGAGCAGTTACGAAGATATTGGCCTTGAATTGAGCAATTGAGTACATAGCAATTCGTACAAGCATGATAAGATTGGGCAAGCCAATTAACCTAGCACTAACCAGGTCAGTACCCATGTTAGCACTCTCCAATTGGTTAAGTGAAGGCTGAAGCGCAATTAGCAAAGAATTTAGTGCCAAAGTTTGTAGATAGGGTTATACGCATCAAACAACAAAACCCTACATTGCCAATTGATAATTGGAGAAGACAGGGATGGTCTGGATATATCTTGAATTTTCTGTAGCTGCCACTCAAGAATCATTAGTGAACACGATCATGTTTGATAGCTTTATGTAAATACGTCTGTTAGAATGCTAATTAGTTGGCATGCTGCTATGAATTTTGAAGGGGAGTGTCACCACTTAGAGTTGTCCTGCGCATTTCTATCCGTTCAAAATGCTAATCAATCGACACAGGCTTCCTTTCTTGTCGACTTGAAATGAGGGCTATTTCCATTGAAGACTTGATTGAGAAAGGTTTCAAGAGTGGATGAAGCAAGAATGGAAGACAATTGATCCAAATATTCCTATCCTTTTAGAAAAAGAAAAAGAAAATTCTAACCACCTATAATTCTCTTGCATTGGATATCAATGTCAAGCACATTTGCGTCTCCAAGTTAATCAAGTCCATTAAAATAAGGATTATTTAGGTGATCTTCTCTTTGGATGAGATGTGGAGTACTGTACGAATGTGCCCATTGTGTGATATCACTTTCTCCAGGGAAAATGAAGGTTTGCTACTTTCTTCATTTAGCCCTTGAACACCTTAATGTTAGATTACCTACCAATAAGGGTAAATTTGATTAGATGTTGAAAAGTAAAATTTAGGTTAAATTTTGAGTTGATTATGATGAATGTTATCCGGTTTAAGCTAAGGCTATCCGGATAATGGTTCAAGATCTCCACTTAATAAAAAATCTTCAAAATAAATAAAATATATTTTTAATTATATTTTATAGAATAAAAATTATTTATACTTTGAAAAAAAAACTTTAAGTTTAAAATAAAGATTTCCATAAACCCTATTCATTGATATACCTAAAAAAATAATAATTTTTTTTTAATTTTTCAAAAGGCTAAAAACCCTGTTTAGCTCGAGCTCGCTCTAAATGTCACTACAACACCCAAATGTCTACTGATTAAGCCCTCGCACCTGTAAATATGATGTCATCGCCTAAACTAGAATTATAGGTTTCCTTTTTTGTGAGCTAGCTAGGTGTTGCCCAGACCTTTTGACTTGGTATTTTAAGAAGAAATCACTGTGGAAGATTGATTGAAAGAAGGCTGTCTGCTGAACTTTTTATTCGCTCGAAGTGGAAGGGAAGCAAAGTAAGAACTGAGAAGTGTAAATGCAGGTGAACGCTAGTAGTGGGCTGTGGCTGCATTCTACAAGGATTAATAAAAGGTGAGGGCGGGAGTGCTCGAAGATTCTTTGAGAGGAATATTACCACAACTAAACTAACAGGAGAATGATTCTCTTGGTGGTTTAAAAAGCTCATGATGGCCTAATCTATCAGCATAGAATTAACTTAATGGAGGAATCAAGAATGCCCAAGATCTCATCGTCAACATCAAGCCACCCATGTGCTACCTCCCCTAAGTTCACTAGCTCAACAGTAACTTCGCTAACTTTAATGTCGGCTCTAAAGATTAGGATATTTTAATTTAGAGAGGTTCCATTTGTCCCCAGCCAGTAGCTTTTCTTTACATTGATTCTTTGACAAATCTTCGTGAAAGGAAAGTTGCAAAGATTGTCATGCCGTTCTTTGCTCTGCTATATTGCCAGGTATATATCTCTTTCTCTTCAGTTAATTCTCCAGTTTGCTTCCTTGAACTTTTTTGTTTGGCATCTTTCTCTTCAGTTAATTCTCCAGTTTGCTTACTTGAACTTTTTTGTTTGGCATTTTGAGAGGGCAGGTGTTATTTTTTAAAGTGAAATATTAAGTTATTGTTGTATAGTGAGTTGTTTTTTAAAATATTTTTTATTTTAAAATATATTAAAATAATATATTTTTTATTTTTTAAAATTTATTTTTGATATTAATATATCAAAACGATAAAAAAAATACAATAATAATAATTTAAAAATAAAAGAACACTAAAATTTTTTTATAAATATAATTAGGCCACAATGTAAAATACCACCTTAAACATATACTTCGTGCTGCATCCTCCGGGAAAATTCTAACCAGTTAGTTCGTGGATCCTTTAGTAGGAAGACTATATAGTAAATAACACCAAGAGAAGACAACAGAAATGCATGAGATCATATTTTCAATGGTCATAAGAAAGCTAGGAGAGGAACGTCTCAACATTTCCATAGTCGGGGGGAAAATAACCAATATTTATGGAGTCACAACTCCAATGGTGTATGTCTACTAATAGAAACAATATTAGTAGACAAGAGCACCGAAGGGAAGACAACTAGAATGTTTTTATTATTGACTTGCAAAACGCAGAATCTGATCTCATGATACATTGTTATGAGAGCAAATGGAATGATAAATAAAAAAAGAGGCTACATTATCTTCAGTCCTCATCATTGAAACAATCAGAGACGTTCCGATATCTGTGCGATATCAGCCATGCTTGAGACAATTTTGACACACAAAATTAATAAATTTCACAAGGATGGAGGAGCAAGACTGCTTGGCTTGAGTTTTATTCAATTAGGGTGTGAAGGGAGCGAAAACAACCACAGAATTGTGCCCTCCAAAGCCAAATGAATTTGAGATAGCTGCAATGAAAAGAAGGGGGGGGAAAACATATCATCATACAATCAATGCACTTATATTAACATATATCACCAAGATATTGCATTTGTATATGTGCACTCGTGCACTATTTGATCATTTGAACGTCCAGTAAGACATTTTTTCTTTACATGTTGGACCGACGTCTATCATATGTACATGTAGAGAGAAGAACAGAATACATACCAACGTTAACTTCATGTTGCTTCTTCACATTTGGAACAGTGTCAATTGTAACATTAGACTCAATATTCTGCAGAGTCAAGTAATATATAACATGAAAAACACCAGGCAGTATATCGAGTAAAACTAATATGGAGCATGAAATCAGTATGAAAAATAAGGTTGGTGGTTCATACATCTTGATTGATAGTTGGGTGAAGCCATCCAGTGTTGATTGCTTTTATGGTTGCGATGGCTTCTAATCCACCAGCAGCACCAAGCCCATGTCCAATCATTGACTAAGACAAGACAAGACCAAATTAGCTAGCATTGATGTTATTCTCCAGCATGATTACCGTAAAATCCAATTTATATTTATTAGGATATCGCAAAAAGATGTAAAATGTACTTTTTTTTGTAAATTTCAACTGCACGGTATCTTACCTTGGTCCCATTCATCTTGATCTCGGAAGTGTCCTTGAAGACTTTCTTGATTGCATTAACCTCAGCCAAATCCCCTGCTAGTGTTGATGTCGCATGAGCATTAACATAGTTCACCTGTAAATCAGAAATTAGACCAGTTACACAATTGGATCCACGGGGAAAATATATAATTTATCTCAAGGAAAGTGTAATTCAGGTTTCCATTCTGTGAAGAAATTGAGTACTCCTACCTCCTCAGGGGAAACTCCGGCATCTTCCAAACTTTTAGCTATGCAAGTTGAAACTCCGAGACCATCCGAACGGGGATTGGTCATGTGATGAGCATCACAAGTTGCAGCACCTCCTAAATACTCTGCTATTATATTAGCTCCTCTTTTCATTGCATGCTCCAAGCTCTCCATTATCTATTCCCATCGAAGAAAATTAGTTCCGATAAAATTCTTAGGGTTGAAACGCTACTGATAAGCACACGAGTCTAGTGATACGATGCAAATAGGTACTCAAACATAATGAAGGAGGAAGTTGTATAGATTACCAGCACACCAGAGCCTTCTCCCATGACAAAACCATCACGATCCTTGTCCCAAGGTCTTGAAGCTTTCTTAGGGTCTTCATTTCTTTGAGATAGTGCTCTGCAAGCTATAAAACCACCAACACCAGTAGGCATGACTGCAGCCTCAGTTCCCCCAGCTACCATGATATCTGCCTCGCCTCTTCTAATATGATTAGCAGCCGCGTAGAAACAATAATTCGCGGTAGCACAAGCAGTTGAGATGGAGTAATTAGGGCCCATCAACCCTGTGTCTATAGCTAACAATGCTGAACCCATGTTGGTGATGGAATAAGGAATGAAGAATGGAGATATCTTCTTATATCCCTTTTGGACAAGAGACTCAACTCCATTGCTAAAAGCAGTTAAGCCTCCCATGCCAGTTCCCACCAGAACTCCAATTCTTGTTCTGTCCATCTGTAATGCATACATGTCAAGAGATTTCATCGTTACCGCTTAGTCTAAGGTGATTCACATTAAGCAAACTGAGGTATGACTTACATTTTCAAGCACTTCAGAACCAAGGTTGGCATCTACAAGGGCCCTCTTGCCAGCAACAAGGCAGTACCGCCAGCAATCATCAAGACGACGATCACTTTTCCCGTCAATGTATCCTTTGGAAGAAAAATCACGAATCTGACCAGCGAATCGAACAGAGAAACTTGAAGCATCAAACCTGTCAATCAGGCTGATCCCACTCTCTCCCTCAAGGAGTTTGTTATAGAACGTATCAATGTCACTACCAAAAACTGAGACCAGTCCCATTCCTGTAATTACAACTCGTTTTTTGGGATCTTTTTCACGCTTCGGGGCTGAAACAGTTTGAGATACCATGGCTCTAACCGTTCTTAATTTTGAAGCTGAACATGGTAAATTCAACCAAAGTTAAATCCTATAAGAGGTCAAAGTGTAAAAATTGAACACAGTCATAATGAATACTCCTATGCTTATTAGTTCGTCTCCCAAGTTAATGTAGGAAAATTACTAGAAAGATGAACCAATGACGAAGAGAATTGAGAATCACAAACATAGATTCCCATTCTAATCATGTGTTAGAACATTGTTATAATCGGGGTTCTCTTTTCCAACCCTTGGCAGAAACATGTTGAACATGAGTTCAGACATTTTGTTTTGGCTCCTATATATGTTGCTAACTGCATTTTATAGACAACCAAAAGATTTCTAAGTAGCATCTTTAGATGCATTGCAAGGTAGATAAAAAACGAAGCACAATTTAATAGACTCATACCTGAAGTAGAAACGGACCCACTCGGCTTACTCCCTGTTGGAGCCATTTGCATGTTTTCAACGGGTCTAAGCCCATTATACTGAGCCATGGAAGCTCCATGGTTCCTCACTTCTCTGCTTCTAAACAGTACATTAGAAGAGCAAGCAGCACCAGCAACGCCTGCCATGTTTCTTTCTTTCTCTGCCACTCTCCTTCTCCTCTCTGGGTAAAGCTTGGATGATTTAAAAACTTGTTCAACTTTGGGTTATCAGTGCAAGAGAAGGACTCAACAAAGAATGGGTTTCGTTGGATGGTTTAATTTTTAAGATTGGAGAATCCGCCAACAAGAATGCTTGGGCGATAATAGCATAATAGTTGTATTTTTCGCCCCCCTCATTTTGTTCAAGCCGGTTTAACTACCCTGAACAACCATCTTTTGCAACCTTCGGCTGGCACTCATAAATGCTTAACGGTTCTTGCGGTTTGTTCATTGCTTTGTGATAATCATGTCGGCCCGGTGCGCCCAGTTAAACACCCATCTAGTATTTTCAAGAATAATAATATTTTTTATTTTTAAAATTTATTTTGGATATTAATACATTAAAAAAATCTAAAAATACTAAAACAATAATTTTTTAAAAATAAAATATTTAATTTTTTCTTAAAATATTTTTAAAATATAAAACAAGCATGGATGCTTTTCAATTAAAAATATATTAAAATAATTTTTTATTATTTTTTTAAATTTAATTTTGATATTAATATATCAAAAAAATTTAAAAATACTAAAAAATTAATTTTAAAAAAATAAAAAATAAATCCAACCTCTAAATGGACACCTAAACTTCACTTAAATGCTGAGGCCCGTGATGCTTTTGTGACCAAGAGGTCCAAAACTCAACCATCATTTCGGTGGGAATTATAAAGTCTTGAACCCAAGTAGTTTCGATGTTGAGGCGCATATGAATAATGTCAATGAGTAGTGATATAATAATGATAATAATAAGTTTCGAGAGAAAAATAATTGTTTTTAAATCTTGATTTTAATTTGAGATTCAATTAGTTCAATGACTCCTGTGTATTTTTAAAATCTATTATTACTTAAAAAATAGCACCACTAGTTTTTTCTCATGGAAGAAGAATAGCAACCCTTAATTCTCGAGTAGCTAAAATTAATTGTATTAAGCACTCAATAAATTGTACTATAAAGTGAAAGTTTATGTAGAATGTTAATTAGAAAAAAAACAAATTTAATTACTATAAGAATAATTTTTTTTAATGTCTGTATAATGACTTTTAGATTTCTCCAAATACTTTAACACGTGGAAAAATAATTCCAATTGAATATTACGATACCATGTTTTTCAATACAATTAAAAAAAACATCTGACGTGTAAGATTGATAAAGGAGAGTCTCTCCAGGCTGGATGAACGGATTAAATGAGATTATACTGATAAAATTATGATTGTGATTGTTAGGGATTCAAATCCATTATTATGTTAAAAATAATAGCGTACAACTATTCATTTTGAAGTGAAAGTTTGATTTATTTTAATATTTTTAATTAATTTATTTATATTAATTATAAAATATAAATTCTTAGGTTATATCTTAGAAAAAGAAGACACGTCCACTGTAATTGTTGTTATCAATTTTTGACTCATAAAAAAATTAAGAAAAAAAATACAAAAATACAAGAGGATATACATAAAGAAAGCCTAGAAGATTATTCAAGTTGGTGGTTAAGAACCAAAATGACAAGTGGAAAAGTTGGAGGACAATAATGTACAAGATTGATAAACTTGGGGACCAAATTTTAATTGACAAAAGACCTATTTGGTGAAAATATTTTTATTTGGGATAAAGAGATATAGATTTGGATGATTACAGACTCGGTGAGGATTTTAGAAGGCTTAATTAATTTTTTGGGGACTTAATTGCAAGAAAAAATAGTTTTTTGGAGTCAATTTGGGTGTTAATTGGAAGAAATTCAAGTTTAAGGACTGAAATTGAACTTTAAAAAGTTTAATTAGTCAAATAAGGGGTTTAATTGTGAAAAAATAAAGTTTGATAACCAATTAAGAGTTTTATTGAAGAAATTAAAAATCAAAGATCAAATTATAAAAGTCGCAAGACTTCAAATACTGAAATTAATAAAATCAATGGTCAAATTGAAG
>Ga0325402_1003981_pt1 | contig 13542 bp, 15 predicted proteins | sample PopdelMetagenome_22_FD_207212 | JGI IMG/M metagenome (GOLD analysis project Ga0325402, IMG submission 207212) | Populus deltoides microbial communities from Bellville, Georgia, United States - Xylem-PdKOR-R3 | ecosystem: Host-associated > Plants > Phyllosphere > Stem > Wood/Secondary xylem... | reverse complement strand
GCATTGCTAGAAGTTCATTCCATACTGCTGTAAAGGGCACCAAGGACTTCACCATCAATTGTTCACTAATTCAAAGTAGAATTTTCTGCTTTCTTTTTTCTTTTTCTTTTTGCAAATACTGATTTTATTGCTAACCCTCCTCAGAATTCATTGTTAATTGGAATAATAATTTTTTTATTTAATTTTAATTTTATTTTTTAACATTAGATTTATTAGATATTAAATTTTATAATTTTTTATAATTTTGTTTAATTTAATTTTGATTTCACTATTTTATTGTTTAATTTTGAACTCATTGTTTCATTTTTTTTATTTTAATTTTTAATTCACTATTTTATTTTTATAATCTAAATGATGAGTTTTGGAGATTAATTTGATTAACTTGATTTTTTTTAATTTTTTTTTCAGTTTCTTCTTTTTTCTTTTTTGCATAAATCTGATAGACTCAGTTATATAGCTGATTGATGTAGACATATATAGACCAATCTCTTTTCCACCTGGTGCTCTATTTGAAGTTTATGATGGACTCAATTAGATAGCTAGTTGGTGCATTATTGACAGTTTCATACTTGCAATTATGTTTTAGGTTTTAGAAACAAATTAAATTTTTATTTATTTATTTTTTATTTTAAATTAATATTTTTTAATATTTTTATATCTTTTTAATATATTTATATCAAAAATAACTTTTTTTTAAACAAAACCTTTTTAAAGAATATGTTGTTAATACTTTTTTAAACAAAACAAAACCATTTTAAATTAATATTTTTTAATAAATTACTATATCTGATAAAGCCGCCCTCGGTTTTAATGCTTTTGCTAGCCATCATTTGCTTTGAATATTGAGTTTTTTTTCCTACACTATCACCGTGAGCAAATTTATTTCTCAAACGAACACTCTCGTTATAACATTATCTTTTTTTTAATATATACAATAAACTTCTATTTATTTATTTCTAACTTATTTCTAAATCTTAAAACTAGAAAAGTTTTTGATAATAATTCTATGCTAATATATGATACATAACATCTAAAATCATTCATTAAAAAAATTGTAAAAAATTAATATTATTCTTGCTAACTTGTTGTTTTATATAAGTGAATTAAATATAAATAGATTAACCCTATTGCTCTAGTGTGGCTCGTTCACGGTATCCAATAATTTCTTCTATTAATTTTATTTTTCTAAATTTTTTAATAAAGTGTGATTCTTTCAATTTCAATTTCAATGTCGATTTCGCACCCCACATTACGAATGAAGTTTAGAATGTAAAAATGGATAAGAAATCACCATTTGTGGAGAAGATGAGTTTACAGTGTGGGTTAATGGCTGGCTACGGCAGGTTTTGGTGAGAGGAAGTGAATGGAGGAGGCAAGATGACGGTGCCGGTGGAGAGGGCTGTGTTTGTGAGGAAGGACTGATTCGGCAAGAAAGGGGTTGGAATTAAACGCTGGACATAATTTATGCGTATTTCTTTCTGGCCCCCAAGCTTTATACACAGGTCTATATTTATAATTCAAGAGTCCGTAGTCATATGAAATTCAACAATCTCATACAAAAACAAGCTGATTCCTTCTTTAAATTTAAATTTTATTAAAAATATTCATAATATCCATCCCCATAAATCGGAAGTAATAATCATTGGCCAGGAAAAGTGTCTGGGGCTCTGAATTCCCACAACCACGGAGATAGCTTCCATAGACCGTTTACATTATATAGAATTATAAATCCATAAGAATACCAAGATGGATGGTAAGCAACAAGACGTTGTGTAGACGTCTAAATATTGATCCTCAGTATCATCATTGTATGATTACAAACGAAGCTCCAAGCATGTCTTTGGCTTTATTCAATTAAAGACGAGGTTTCACTGATGTTTAAATTTATGGACTGGGGATTGATGGGGTAAAGATCATGGGCAGATGTAGAGGAATTTCCAATCCATGATTTATCAGAAGGAGGAAAGAGGTCTTGTGTGCTGTTTAAACTCTGGTCCATGACCTGCTGACAGTGGCCTTTGAGAAGTTTGGAGTGTAAATCATCACCATAAATGCTAGGATCTGAGATCATCTCCTGGATGCTGGTCTGTCCTTCAAGCATGCTCACCACTTCTGACATTGCAGGCCTTAGAGATGGAGATGCATTGGTGCATAAGAGAGCCAATTTGATCATCCTCTCAGCCTCTTCCTTGTTGAATTCAGACTGCAGCTTTGGGTCCACTATCTCCATTAAATTTCCCTTTTTTTGCACTACATGGGCCTGTGAAAGCAAAAGGTAAAGTATTTGCAGAGAGGAGTAGTGCCTAATGCATCATGAATTCAAGAATAGCAACAAGAACAGACTTGTAACTTACCCAGTCAAGAAGACATACGAATTCATTTGTTGTCCTGTAACTCGAATTGCTTCTTCCACTGACAATTTCTAAAGCAACAACTCCAAAACTATAAACATCTGCTTTGTCTGTTAAATAACCCCACAGCGCATATTCTGGAGCCATATATCCTCTGAAATCAGAACCATGCCAGATTAGTGACTCTAACGGAGTATATTGCGATCACTGAATAAAGGAAGCTGCAAATTAAGTCTTGATTAAAACTTACGTGGTTCCAGCAACACAAGTGCTAATGTGAGTGTTCTCCTCTTCATTGAGCTTAGCTAGTCCAAAGTCTGATATCTTGGCACTTAGATCTTTTGTGTGTTTTTGTGCAGTATTTAGAAAAGAATTGTATTTAAGTTTCGCAGAGAAGATTGAGAAGAATTTTTTCTTCTGTTCATTCATTAATGCAGCAACTCTGCTTTTATACACATTGCATGTAACTGATTCCACTATCTTAGGAATCAAGATCATCTCATCCATCCATTAATGGAGGGTCACGATTCTTACACATGTAAGAAATGGTTTGTAACTGATTTGTAATAGAAAAAACAACTATAACTGCTATAACTGCCTTTAACTGTTTTAACTGCTGTAACTGCTTCTAACAGAAACTTCTTCTATTTCTTCATTCTTCATTCTTCTCGTTATAACCTCAGGATTTACTTCTGAAGTTTTAAAACAAGTAACCAGCTTAACTTTCAACAGCCTCTCCTAAGCTGCTTACTGGTTTAACTCCAAGATTCAATCTTAGTTGCTTGAATCTGTCTTTTGGCAATGCTTTCGTGAAGATGTCTACAAGCTGTTCTTCACTTCTGCAGAATTTCACATCTATTACTCCCTCTTGCAGAGCCTCTCTTATGAAATGATACTTCCTGTTTATGTGTCTAGTTCTTTGATGAAAAACAGGATTTTTGACCATTGAAATTGCTGACATGTTATCACAAAACAAGGGTGTTGCCTCAGCTTGCATTTCACCAAAATCATCAAGCACAAACCGTAACCAAATGGCCTGAGCAGTTGCTTCTGATGCTGAGACATACTCAGCTTCTGCAATTGATAATGCTACTGTGTTCTGTTTCACAGAGGACCAGGAGAATACTCCACTTCCAAAGCTGAATGCATAGCCCGAAGTGCTCCTGCTATCATCTTCACTTCCTGCCCAATCTGCATCACAAAATCCAACAAGAGTTGCTGACTGGTTTCTCACATATTCAATGCCATAGCTGAGAGTTCCTTGCACATATCTTAGAACTCTTTTTGCAGCTCCCATGTGAATCTTGGTAGGTCCAGTCATGAACCGTGATAATAAGTTTGCAGCATACATTAGATCAGGTCTTGTTGCTGTCAAATATAGTAAACCCCTACTATTCTTCTATATAGTCCTTCATCAGCCAACTCACTTCCATCCACCTTTTTCAGTTTCTCTCTAGTGGCCAAGGGAATGGAGACTGGTTTGCAGTCATCAAGTCCAAACTTATTAAGCAAGGATTTGGCATACTTGCTTTGATGAATAAATACCCCTTGATCGGTTTGCAGTATTCCCATGCCAAGAAAATGATGAAGGAGCCCAAGATCAGACATCTCATACCTCTGCATCATTTCTCTTTTAAATTCACTAAGCAACCTTTCACTGCTGCCAGTGTAAACAATGTCATCAACATAGATTGAGACAATGATCAAATTACCTTCCATGATGCACATGTGACACCTTGCATATATATCTTGCAAGGTTTTCAGTTTTACTGGAGTAGAGCTAGGTGAGGATTGTTGACTGTTATCACTATCAATATTCTCAGCTAACTCTCCAACTGTAGACTTTTGATGGCAGTGTTCAATATTATCGGGTTGAGCTGCAGCAAGGTCTTCTACAAAATTTTCACTTTCAACTTCACCTCCTTCAAGATTGAGAGACAAGTGGTTTTGGTTCATCAGATTTCTTTCCCAATTCCATGCTCTATCTTCACTGAAAATCACACTTCTTGAGAGAACAACCTTCTCTGATTTCAAATCATATACTCTATACCCCTTCTCACAGCTACCATATCCAACAAACACTCCCTTTCTAGTTTTGCTATCCCATTTCTACCTTAGTGATGATGGGATGTGAGTGTAGCACAAGCAACCGAAAACCTTTAGATGCTTGACTCCTGGCTTTCTTCCCGTAAATGCTTCAAATGGAGTCTTTTCAATGACTGATGTTGTATAACATCTATTCTGAATATACACAGCTGTATTCACAGCTTCTGCCCAGAAGATTACTGGCATTTCTTTCTCCAACAGCATGGACCTTGCCATTTCACAAATCGTTCTGTTTTTCCTCTCTGCAACACCATTCTGTTGAGGGGAGTATGCAACTGTTAGCTGCCTCTCCATACCTTGTAATGCACAGAATTCTTCAAACTCATTTGAGGTATATTCATCACCTATGTCACTTCTCAACTTCTTCAATTTATATCCACTTTGCAGCTCAACAAATGCTCTAAATTTCTTGAACACATTGAGTGCATTGGATTTGTTTCTGAGGAAGTATACCCAGCACATTCTTGAGTAATCATCAATGAATGTGATGAAGTATCTGTTCCCTCCCACAGATTCATTCTACATTGGTCCACACAGATCAGTGTGGATTAATTCCAGTGGATAACTTGCTCTCCACGCTTGCTCTTTGTCAAATTTCTCCCTGTGATGTTTGCCTGATGCACAGCCTGCACATACATCTTCTACTTCTGTCAGAACAGGAAGTCCACATACGAGCTCCTTCTGCTGCATCTTCTTCATGCTTTTAAAGTTCAAGTGTCCCAGTCTTCTATGCCATATCCAGGAGTCCTCAGTCACTGAAGCTTTCCTTGCTGCTGGTGTGATGGACTCAAGTGAAAGTGGAAAGCATCGATTTCCTTCCATGGTCACTATTGCAATAACATTGTTGAGGCTTTCATCATCAAATATCACTGCTTTGTTTCCTCCAAAGAGGATATAGTAACCATGCTCCATCATCTGACCTACACTTAATAGATTTTCATCCAATCCAGGAACAAACAATACCTCTTTTATATATCTTTTTCCATGCTGAGTTTCCACAACCAATGTGCCTTTTCCAGTTGCTTGCACAAGGTCTCCAGAGCCCATCTTTACCTTGCAGGTCACTGTTCTATCGATATTGATTAGCTCAGATTCTTTGGAGGTCATGTGGTTGCTGCATGCACTATCCACAAACCATACCTTTCTATCTTGCAAACTTGCAGAAAGGCAAGCATAGAACATGGTTCCAGTGGATACTCTCTCTTCTTTTGCATAATTTGCTAGTTGTTTGTGACTGTGACTTTCACAGTCTTTTGCAATGTGACCAAACCGATTGCATCTTCCACATCTTGGTTTTCCCTTGTGTCTGCACAGACCAAAATGTTGCTTTTGGCAGACTTGACACTGTGGCTTTACACTTGCTTGACTACTTCCCCAAGCAGTGTTGTTCCAGTTAGAGTTGTTGTAGGTGTTTAAGTTTCTGTTTGGAAAAGAATTTGATCCCTTCCTGTCTTGTGATTGCCATCTTTGAGAAGGTCTGCTATGAAAACCCTTGTGTGAGTTGTAGGCTTGATTGTTTCCAACCTTTAAGCTACTAAAGGCTTTCTTTGTTCCTGTTAGCTTATCCCTATCATCATGTAGATCCTCCCTCTTATCATAGACTTTAACAGAAGCAATGACTTCTTCTGCTCTCAAGACATCAAGATCTCGTGTCTCCTCAATGATTGACACAATGGACTTATATCTTCTGCTTAGACTCATTAGCAGTTTCTGCACAATTCTGTTTTCTGGTACATCTTCTCCTAATGATTTCAAGTTATTCACAGTCGCAAAGAACTTAGCTAGATATCCATCTAGGCTTTCATTTTCTGACATCTCAGGTATTCAAAGTCAGCTCTCACAGCTTGAAGTTTTACAGCTCTAACCTTTTTGTCTCCTCTGAATTCTCTGCTCAAGATGTCCCAAGCTCCCTTTGCAGTCTTCTCATTTCTTATGCGTGGGAAGAGGTCGTCTGTTAATGCTCCTTGTATTAGGCTTAGTGCCTTTGCATTCTTGATTTTATCTTCTCTGGATGTAGTGGATGTTCGCAATGTAGTTTGCTCAGCTTCACTCTCTTCATCGCCTGATCCCATTGCACCCTCAGGTGATTGATGAGATTGTATTCCAGCTTCTATTACATCCCATAGATCAAATGCTATGAGGATTGTCTCCATCTTTACAGCCCAAAAGTCGTAGTTTGTGCCATTGAACTGTGGAGTTCTTAAATCTCCTCCAGTAGAGCTTGATCCTACCATGTTTTTGAGTAATTAACAGTTTAATCAATTTGTTTCTCACAGTTTATGCCCCTCTTAGGAATCAGTTTGCGAGCTTTGATACCATGTTTGTTTTTTTGCAGTATTTAGAAAAGAATTGTATTTAAGTTTCGCAGAGAAGATTGAGAAGAATTTTTTCTTCTCTTCATTAATGCAACAACTCTGCTTTTATACACATTGCATGTAACTGATTCCACTATCTTAGGAATCAAGATCATCTCATCCATCCATTAATGGAGGGTCACGATTCTTACACATGTAAGAAACGGTTTGTAACTGATTTGTAACAGAAAAAACAACTATAACTGCTATAACTGCCTTTAACTGTTTTAACTGCTGTAACTGCTTCTAACAGAAACTTCTTCTATTTCTTCATTCTTCTCGTTATAACCTCAGGATTTACTTCTGAAGTTTTAAAAGAAGTAACCAGCTTAACTTTCAACATCTTTGTCCAGTAATACATTTGTACCTTTGATGTCTCTGTGAACAATCCTGATTGCAGATTCTTCATGGAGAAATGCTAAACCTCTGGCTATTCCAACACATATCTTATATCTTGTTGGCCAATCCAGCATCAGAAAACTTGTTTCTGAACCTGTAGCTAATCCAGTAAAGGAGGTTCACTAAATAAAATGACTTCAACTTTGCTAGTCGATGCTATTATTGAAAAAAGAAGAAGAAGATTTTACTGGAAATTAATCAGATGCCATTATGGTTACCAAAAAGTGCTTTGGCGAGGGAGTTGTTTTCCATGTATTCGTACACCAGAAGCAACTGATCTCCTTCAATACAGCATCCATAAAGCTTTACAAGATTGGGATGCTGTAAACCAGATATCATGCCTATTTCATTCACAAATTCTCGGTTTCCTTGCCTGGATTTAGGAGATAGCTGCTTAACAGCAATGAGAGTTCCATCTGACAATTTACCCTGCATTGAATTTATTGTAGACATTTTGCATGATCAAACAAAAGGTCCAATGATCAACTGGGATAATATGCAAGAGAATATTAGAGTGACAGACCTTGTATACGGAGCCAAATCCACCTTCTCCAATTTTGCCAGCAGAATCAAAATTGTTAGTGGCAGCTCTCAGCTGCCTCAAAGTGAAGGAACCAGTTTTCAGATCTAGCCCCTTGAGATCTGCACATAATTGTTGGTGACACAAGGGAAATGCTTCAACATCATCAATGCGCGGATGTGTTATATTCTATATGTTTGCGTGTGTAATAGCTGCTAATTAACTAATTAAGGAAAAGGCTTTAGCACGCAGATGATTGATTTCAATATGTTGGTGTGTTTGGTGCTGTGAAAGCGGTTGTGATTATGGTTTGAAAAAAGTTGTTTTATACAAAATATTTTTAGCTGTGGTTGATTTGAAAAAATATATATTTGGTTAAAACTGTGGTTGAAATTGAGGTTGAATAAAAAGTAATTTAATGTGTTTGGTTAAAAATGGTTTTGAAATTGAGGTTATAAAATAATTTTTAAAAATATATATTAATATTGATGGTTTTTAATTTAAATATTATAAATTTAACTATTGTTATTATATCATAAAATAAATAATACTTTATGTAAAATATTTTTTATTGTTCCATTAAACTATCTACAATTCCATAAACGTACGGAATTCATTCAACAAGGACTATAATTTTCATGGTTTATTGAGCGTGCAACAACATCAAGTAAAATATTATCAGGAACAAAATTAAAATTCTCATCCAATTTTATAAGTGTCACGTCATTATGCGATATCATTCTAATTTATATAATGTCGTTAAATAATGTTAAATACAAAGAATCTTAAAAAATAAGGTTAGCTGCTATTGGAAAGCATAATTTTCCAGCTTCTTATCAGCCATAGGTGCTGCCACAATTACTGTGGATCCCATCAAAATAAAACTCTTTTTTTTTTTTACATAACCAAACACATAGAAACTATAGTTTATTTTAACCTCTGATACGGCTGCATTACCGAACAGCACCGTACCTCGTTCTCTCATGAACTTGTCTCTAAAATAGAATTTCCAACAAATGACACCCATTACCAAGAAAACAATTTGAGTACGGCTGAAGTGACAACTCCAACCACGATAGGTATTTCACTTTGGTTCTCCAGGTTCTGAAATTAAACAAAGTTACACGTACAAACACAGAAAGCCAATGGGACAATAAATCACTGTAGGGCAGCAGTTTACTTCTCACCTGGACAATAAGTTCTCTGGCTTGAAAACAACTAACCATAAAGTGCTTCTTAGATGGTATAATGAACTGAGTAGAAGCTTACATACAGTTATGATGAAAATCAAAGCCAGGTTCATAAGGAAGAATTTGTTTGTTAATTATGTAACCGGTGGGGGAAATGACAGATTTGAACTCATAATTACTTCATCAATAAAGCTATGATATCATTGCTTGGTTTTCATTTTAACTTATTTGATAAAGGTCATTGTATATGAATGAAATTCGCAAAGTCAGTGACTTTCAAATGAAATGCTGGGAATATATATATATATATATAACATGCCTGAGCATACAGTTATTGCAGAAATAAGAGGACCGTAATTTCCTCTTTTTGGAATGCAAGTAGTCCCTTTTCCATTCCAGTATAAACGGATCTCCAAGGTATTGTCTGTCACATTGGCATTGAATACTATAGAAGCTTTGTTAGATCAATTAGCAGCCTCCTCGATATTAAAATCTTTTTTCTCTATATTCGTTGCAACTTTGTAAGTAGTTTTGCAATAGACAAGCTGGAGCTTCTGCGAAATGCAAATACCTGCATTATTTTTACTTATGTTTCATTTGGTTCATGGTTAAACACAAACCAAGTTAAATGTGGAGGATGTTAAAGTGTTTAGAATGCGTGGAAGAAAGTTTAGAAATAAGGTTTTAAATGTTGAAAGTAAATTGATTTCTATAAATTAGTTGACTCGATCGATTGGTTGATAACAGGTCAACCAGTTGAGACAATGCGACTAGTTGGATTAAGAATCGGTCAACCGGTTCAGTTGTAATAATACAATTTCTGTTTAGATTAGGATTTCCTTGAATTAGTTTAATTCCTTAATTATTTAGGATTTTATATTTATAAAAAGGCTTGTAATTCAACATTACTATAAATATAAAAAGAGAGAAAATAGCTAAGGGGGCTTAAAGAGAAACACTTAACAAAGTATTCATTTCTCTCAATCTTCTTCTTGTTCTTGTTCTTGAGTTTTTGACCTTACATTATTGTGTTGATTATTTGTCATGGTCAATTCAAACTTCTCACTTCAATGTCATAGGTTAACAAAGGGCAACTGTGAAATTTAGTGTATTTGAGTAAAAGCTTAGCTAAGTTTCCAAAGATATATAGGAGACGTTTGAAAAAAGCTTTGAGAAGCCTATAAATAGAGCAACGTTGACTTCAGCCCAAAAGGAGGTCATGCAAAAGGCATGAAGGAAGAATCAACAAGCACTCATAATCATCTATCAATGTCTAGATGATGTCATTTTTGAGATAGTGGCTAATGCAACCGCCGTCAAACATGCATGAGAAATTTTGGAAGAATCAGATCAAAGAGTTGACAATGTGAGAGAAAGGTATGTTTACAAAAGCTATGTGGTGACTTTGAAAAGTTACATATGCTTGAATCAGAGAATATTTCAGAATACTTTGCCAGAGTATTAGTCATATACAATCAAATGAGGAGATATGGAGAGAAGATGGAAGAGACATGTGGTAGAGAAGATTCTACGCTCGCTACAAAAAAAGTTCCATTATATGGTTATCCCGATAGAGGAATCACAAAATATGGATGTTCTCTCAATATAAAGTCTCATGGGAAAATTATAAATCCATGAGGAAAGAGTCAATGAGATTCAAAAGGATGTGGACGCACAAACACTTATTTCAAAGCAAGAGGGTTTTGAATGTTCCTAAGGAGGTAGAGGACATGAACAAAACACAGAAAGAGGAGTAAGAGGCAAATTTGAAAAAGGAGGCCAAGACAACCTTAACAGATCAATCAGTCGACCACATGAAACAAACCGGTCGATCAGTTACACTAAAAATGACAATCCAAGATCCAGGTTTGACAAATCAAAAGTTAAATGTTATAACTGTCAAAAGGCAGGTCATTATGTTAGGGATTGCTAGATTCCAACCAAGAGGTTTGAGGAGAATGAAAATCTTATAATATAAAAAGAGAAAGAAGCCACCCTACTATAAATGCATAATAAGAGAATGCAAGGCAAAGAGAATTGGTGGTATCTAGAAAATTGAGCTAGCAACCACATGTGTGGAGATAAAGACAAGTTCATGGAGCTTGATAAAGCAATTAGAGGCAATGTCACCTTTGTAGATCATTCAAAAGTTGTCATCAAAGAAAAATAAATGATTTTGATTAAATTAAAAGATGGAATTCATCAATGTATTGGTGATATCTATTATATACTAACAGTGAAAAACAACATATTGAGCTAATGACAATTGTGGAAGAAGGGATATGGGACAATTGTTGAAGAAGGGATATGGGATTAAGATGAAAGATACTTTAACATTACTTGACACTAAACGAGTTATGATTGCAAAGGTAACTATGACAAAGAATATAATATAGTTGCTAAATGTCATAACCTATTTTTAGGTTATTTCTCAAGTTCACTTCTTTTTCTTCCAAAACAAAAACAAAAAAATAAAATAAAGACTACTGACGCGGAGAAAGAAGGTCGAGAAGGATCTCAAACATATAGGAAAATCAAGCTGTAATTTTGAATGAAATTTGAAGCCTAATTGTACCTCATTATACCCAAGATTAAGGAAACAATGTAGATTCAATGTCAAATTAAATGATTATTGGACGGATCTACATAGAAATTGTTAGAGAATAATAATATTAATTATATCTTGGGACCTCACCTAAAAGTTTAAGTTATTGGGTTGAGATAGTTCTTTGACATGATATCAGAGCCTTGATGACTAAACGGTCACGAGTTTGAATCCCACTATCCCCATTTATTTGATAAAAATTAAACACAAGGTAATGTAGGTCTGTACAAGTTTCAAGCTCAACAAGCTTTCACTTGAGGGTGTGTTAAAGAATAATAATATTAATTATATCTTGGGACCTCACCTAAAAGTTCAAGCTATTGAGTTGAGATGCTTCTTTGACATCAATGAAGTTCATAGGCATAATTAAATTTTTAATAGGTCAATTTGATTTAATCATTGAGAAAATTAAAATTTAATTATGTTTGAAAATTAATTTGAGTCGAATTAAAGGATGTAATCAAGTGCAAAGATATAATTAAAATTTAAATGAGTTAAATTAATTTTATTAAAGGCTTAACTGGTGAAAAATTAAGTTTAAAAAATCAATTTGGGCTTATTTGAGAAGATTGAAATTATAAGAAACCAAATTTAATTTTACTAAGTCAGTTGGTTGAAATCAGGGGTAAAATTATAAAAAAATCAAAGTTTTATAATCAATTAAAAACTAAATTAAAAAAAATCACAGCCAATAATCATTTTGCGGTGTTACTAAAATATATTCATGTTTTTAACTTCTATCACATTACAGCACATATAAGGTGATGAGTGAAGGTGTTAAGACTTGCAGCGTTTTCAGAAAATCCGATCTCCACACATCTGTCGGGATCACACCAGTTAAATTGATGTTTCGTAAAACCCTTCAAAGAAATTAAAGATCGGCTTAATTAGTTCTCAATAGAACATGTTCTCAAGTTTATTTTAGACATTTTACGGACAGTTGACGAACAAATTTTTCACTCTGGGGGGGTGTTGGTTAAATTAAACTCTGGTCCAGACATATCAGTAATCCTCCTGCAGTACATTGAAAAGAAAAGAATGTGTTATAGTTCCCTTTATTCTTTCTGTCTTCTTCAAAGAGGAAACACCAAAATCATTGTATTTATATATTGCTATGCATCTCAGGAAGTAGTTTGACTCACAAATCTGTCAGCTTCTCTAAAGAAAGAATGGCAGGAGGTATGGGCCCTTCTAGTCCACTTGCGTATAATTCACTTCGTTAGTCCTGTCGCACCCTCGCGGCGTCGTGGCGATCCCTCGATTGGTTTCGGGGTCATCTTCTGTTTTTGTGAATAACGGAGTCGCCACCTAGTATTTGGTCACTAGGAACCCTAACCGGTCTTTCAGAGATTCTAAGGTAAGGGACTGGTTGCGTAAAGGGAAGGTATTAGCACCCCTAGTACGCCCTACCTAAGGTAAGCTGCTTGGTGTTTGGTTTGCTTTATAATTGCTATAGTGTTGGTGTTTTCTAATCCCATCAGTTTTTCTAGGTTTGATTCAAACTAAATTTATTAAGATAGAAATCCAAGGAAGTTCCATGTGCTTTAAAAGCTCATTTTCCCCTTAGTTTTTCAAGAGTTTGCAACTCGTAAATCGCAAGGAGGAGGGATAAAAATTTAGAAATCTAGAGTGCTTTAAAAACTTATTTTTTTTTGTCTTAGTGTTTTATACTCTCACGGCTCGTAAACCGTGGAGTAAAAAAATTGAAATGTTCTCGATTATAATCAAGGCTTCTTTCAAGGATGGGTGCGGATTTATTATTCCTAGAAAATTATTTTGGATATTTATCACTCCGGGTTTCTTTATCCAAATATTAACAGTGAATAATAACAAATTATTCCCAATAATATTTTGGATATTCTTCCTTTAAGGATTTCTTTATCCAAACATTAGCGGTGAATAATAGATGAATTCCCCCCAAAATAAGAGTTTTATATTTTTTTGAATATTGGCCGATACCCTTTGGAGTTTTACAAACATGTTGTAAAATCCAGAAATGCAAGAAAACAATTTTTTT
>Ga0325402_1003979_pt1 | contig 13545 bp, 14 predicted proteins | sample PopdelMetagenome_22_FD_207212 | JGI IMG/M metagenome (GOLD analysis project Ga0325402, IMG submission 207212) | Populus deltoides microbial communities from Bellville, Georgia, United States - Xylem-PdKOR-R3 | ecosystem: Host-associated > Plants > Phyllosphere > Stem > Wood/Secondary xylem... | reverse complement strand
GGAAGATCAGCAGCACTACTTTGTTTATTGACACTACCACGCATTCAAAGCAAGAGCTAAAATTTCTGCAGCTCTGGTATTTCAGCTATGGTCTTGACAAACACAAGATAGTCTTAAAAAGATATGAATGCATTACTTGTTTTTCAAGACTGAACTATGGAGAAAGTATTATTCCTAGCCAACATCAAGGAAATATATACATGACTAGATTCTCAAGTTCAGTGCTGCAGAATCGATTCATATTGAGAAATGGGGTAGTAATACTCCAGGCAGTATCTGACACATCACAACAATACACTGTCATACACACACCTTCACATTGGCCTTGCAATATTTTGAAGAATTAGCATCAATACACACGGGGAGAGAGATGTGACCAAAGTTGCAATCTCCTGAACTACATGCACTGAGCTTGATGCTTCCCATCGACAAGGACAGCAACTAGATACAGCGAGGGAAGAAGGTTTGTCCCATATATCCACCGGTCATTGCCCTTCTCACGTTGGATTCAAACAATTTTGGGTTATCTCTTAAGACAGCTGCAGCATCTTGATTGAGGGGATCCTCATGGTTAGGTTCCTGCATGCACAAGTACAAACATCAACTAAATTGGACCTACAAAATAGCAAGAACCTAATCATGGAAGAAAAGCAATACCGTGAAAAGATGAAAGAGTCCATAGATTATTGTATTAATATTCAGAACAGGTTTCCAGTCTTCTCGTAAAATATTGAGGCAAACATTTCCTTCCAGGTCTATATTAGGATGATAAACCTGCACCGCATCCCAATCAAAGCTACGTTAATGGCAAAAGGATTTTGTTGAGTATGGAAAACAGAACATGCTTAACTACCTTTGTCTTGCACTTGACTTTTGGTGCTTCATGAGGGTAGATGGATGAAATTTGGAATGAGAACACAAAAGTGCCACCTCTGTGACAGGAAAAGAAGTGCATCTAGTTAAGTAATTGAAACACATAACCCAGGAAACATGGCATAAAATTCCTTAAGAAACAAAAAACAAAACAAAAGATGATTATTGGGAAGGAAATGCAAGTTTTAGGATCCTGAATGCCTTGCACCCAATTTTTCGAGCTAAGTAAAGATGGAATTGAGCGTTGCCTAAGAAATTACTTACCGATAATATCCTTCATCAGGACGAATGGTAACCTCAAATTTCATCAAGTCATCCTTGCCATTCGGGAAAGCCATTGTACAAGTTTTATGCAAGTTCAGTTCACTGATATCTATAAGAGAAACACCCTAACGTAAGATTTATGAAAAATCCAAAACCAGTGCGTCATAACCAAGAAACTTAAAATAGTAATGGAGTTCTTAATGAAAATAACAACCAGGTAGCTGATCCTAGTTTCAGCAACGGAATTCATGAAGGATAGCCCATTAACCAACCATAAAAGGCTAGAGATCAAAACTTTCTCTTCTACCCAGTTAAAACACTAGAAAGCATCTGAAAGTTCGTCAAAGTATAAATCTTAACAAAGCAAGCAAGACCCATATAACAAAAATAATGCTTTTCGAGCAGGATTAAATAAAAGTAATCATAATTAGCAATTAAAAGATAGTGATGAAGATGCATAGGTAGAACAACCTTTATGAAGACGTAATTCTCCTGCACTTTGTTTCTTGATAGGTGACTTTCCATTGGCGTTTTCAGCAAGTTCCCTTTGTTTCTCCTTCACTTTAAACAGCTTGATCATTTCTCCTTCACGATAAGAAGGGGAAACAGGGATCAGCATCATCTCTGTAATTAATAATATTAAAGAAAACCGTAAGCAAAACCCACCTGTGTGTCGCAAAGAGTTCGATAAAGTTCCAATCAAGAAATTAAACAGCAGGAGTTGATAAAAATGTTTGACAAACACACGAAGATTAGGATGATGGGTTACAAGAAAGAAAGAAAGCTTAGCTGCTTTTCTTGGAACAAATGAGAGAGCGAAGGAGCTATGAAGAACGAAGGAACATGAAAGCGTGTTAAGGATGCTCGTTGTTTACGAAGGAGAAGGGGAGAACGAGCTTTCTCTCTCTATGTCTATCGTGTCGGCGTCAATTATCGTCATCCACTTGCTGCGTAGTTGTAATACTTTTATCCTCTGGGTGCGTTTGATTTTGCCATTAAAAAATGTATTTTTAAATTATTTTTTATAATTTTAAATAATATATTAATATAAAAAAATATTTTTTTAAAAAAAATAGTTTAATAAATTCTAAAAAAAAAAACATTTTAAAAAACAATAATTTCAAACATTTTTTCCAAATGAGCAACCATAATAGTGATACTTCTCTCTCTGTGTTTTATTTCTCTCTCAATTATTGGAAACATGTTTTTGCAAACAATTTTGCTTTTACTGGCTAGAAAAATTTACTCTTAAAAAAATAAACAGTAGCACTTTTTTTCCGCTATCTTGTAGACATTTCTTTCTCGAATTGGATTAAACCATTAAGATTTATTTACTGCATAGTTATTAAATTTGTCCCGTCTGAATTTTTAAAAAAAAGTAACTCAAAATTAACTCCAATCAAAATTCAATTTGATTTTAAAAAATAAAATGATATCATTTTAATTTTTTAAAATCAAATTGAAATTAAATTATTTTAATCTATTCGAATTAACTCATTTGTTTTTCGTGGATGATGTCCTGATTTTTGCTAGAGCTAGCGCAGGCCAGATGCGTTTGATTATTGATGTGCTTTCCAGTTTCTGCAATGCCTTAGGGTTAAGAGGGCTGAAGTTAGAGTTGTCCCAACTTTCTACAGTTAAATTTGCCAGCAACCTGGGGAAATATTTGGGTCTCCCCTTGGTGCAAGGTAGGGTTAAACGAACATACTTCAATTTTATTATTGATCGCATCTAGGCTCGACTTGCTGCGTGGAAAGGAAAGATGTTAAATAAAGCTGGTAAGGGTTACTTTGGCCAGGGCTGTTATTGCTTCTATTCATATTTACACCATGCAAATCTTTTGGCTCCCTCGAGCAGTTTGCGAGGGTATAGATAAGATTGTGCGGGATTTTATTTGGGGTCGTTCGGATGGGGAGAGAGGACTTAACCTTGTAAACTGGAATACTATTTCCAGACTGAGACAATTTGGAGGGCTAGGCCTGAGAGATGCGAGATTGGTTAATATCTCTCTCTTATGGGAAAATGCCTGGCAATTATTCAATGGCAGGAAAAAAATTTGGGTGCGCTTAATGCATCACAAGTATCTTGGCAATAAAAATTTATTTCAGGCTTCGGCGTCTCCTATACGTGGAGGTCAATATTTAAAGCTTTTCATCGTCTTCGAGAGGGCTTCGTGTACACCTCGAAGTCTGCCTATTTGTGGCTGATACAAAGGAACAGAAATCTGCAGACAAATGTTAAATGGATCTGGGCATGGAAGGTTAAGGCTCCGGAGAATATAAGGATGCTGGTGTGGCACATAATGCGTGCTTGTCTGCCTACCAATTTAAAATCCAGAATCTAACCATTGGAAATATTTATGATATTAGGTTATATCTATTGACATTATCACTTGTTCATTACAATTCTCGTAAATAAAGAAATCTACTCCTTGAATAATCCACCATTATTTCTCCTTTAGAAAATTACCACCATTTTTTCATAAATTACCAAACCCTGAAATTTCCACTATCAAGCAGCTCCGGCCCCGGCGGGTAAACGAAAAAACCGCTCAAAACTCCAACGATTTAACAAATCCCCGGCCTCTCACTCTCACACTCTAAAGTCTAAACCCCATCACCTCCAAAATGGCCATAAACCTTCTCCTTCGCCTAACTATCCTCCCCTTCTTCACCACGTCCTCCTCCCCCGACTCTCCAACCAACCGCCGCATTCTCATCTTACTCGACGACTTCGCACTCAAATCCCCACACTCTCTCTTCTTCAACTCCCTCCAATCCCGCAACAACTTTAACCTTGACTTCAGACTCGCTGACGATCTCAAACTCTCACTCCAACGCTAAGGCCAATATACGAAGCTCTAATCCTCTTTTGCCCCTCTCGACCGCCAGTCACACTGTGATCCCTTCTAGTTTTCCGGTTAGGTTTTGGAGGATCGATTGATATCGCTGCGATTGCTAATTTTATTGATTATGGTCATTTGATTATTGGAGCGGATGCTAACCTGTCTGATTTAATTCGCGAAATAGCCAGAGATTGGTGTTAATTAATTAATTGTAAGTTTTTTTTTTATCATTTGTTTAGTGTTAAACGTAGTAGTGTAATTTAGTCTAATTGGGGTAGGATCCAGCAGCTATGGTTATAGATCATATTAGCTATGCGGTGTCGGATACTGAAGGAGATCATACATTGATTGCTTGTTTTATTAATTCTAAGGTGATTTTGGGAAGTGACAATATTGAAGTAAAACAATTACAGAAGTTTTGATGTTGATGCTCGTGTTGCTATGCTAGTGATGGTTTTGTTTTAATTTCTTATCAGTAGTTCTTTTACGAATCTGGTATAGGCTCCTGTGCTTTTTGAAGGGGTTGCACATACGGTAAATGCTGCAAATAGCTTGGTAATCTGGATTTATTTTCTGTAACTGTTGGCAGAATTGAAGCTTAAACGACTGTTTTACCTTAAGTTGTTCATCAAAATGTGTGGAGTTTTTAGGTATTAAAAGTTATTTCGGCTTCTCCAGCTGCATGTTCTGCTAACCCCAAGTCTGCGATGTCAAGTCCTCCAGAACTCACTGGTTCTGCAATCTCTTTAGTATCGGTTGTTCATGTGCAACCTTTTGTTCTCTATTGTCTTCTAGATTTTGTCTCATTAACTTGCCATAATGTTTTTATAATTGCTATCTTGATATTTTTATGACTTTTTCTTGTTTTATTTTATTGAATATGTGGATTTGGAAGTATATTTGCTTCCATGCTATGCTATTATCTATGCTCTGCTAATCTTTTGTTGAATATCAATCTACGGCTGGGTTAACACATATCAGGCAACATTTTAAGATATTGTTATCAATTATGGAAGGATACAAGAAAACTTCCTAATGCAACAAAGAAGCAAAGAGAAAGCAAGATTCGTATGTAAACTCAAAGAATAAAATGATTCGGTATGCCTGCATGTAACATCTCAAAGAAAAAAATTGCCCGTGCTTTCCTTTCCTTTCCTTTCAGGCAAGGAATAATGCACGAATTTTGATTGCTGGCTCATTAAGCATGTTCAGCAACAGTATGTGGCAGTTCTTAGGTGAACAAATTTTCTCATTGTGTACCCATTTTCAGATTGGCTTGGCTCCATTTTCAGATTCTTTAGATCTCTGGGGTGCAGAAGGCAGGGAGCTCAACCAAGTCAGTGAAGCCTTAACTTGCCTTTTTTTTTTTATCATCGTTTAAATATGTTCTGTGATCCATATGAAACTGTTACTATGTTCATTAAAAGAGTGCGAAGATGGATGTGGACACCAGAAAACCTAACTAAAAAATGACTACAAGAAAGGATTAACTTACTGAAGTGAGGTTATAGGAAGGTTGTGGAATTCTGTTGCTTTTTGCAGAATTCAGGTGGTTTTTTCTGGACTGGAAGAAACACATGGCTTACTAATTTTTATTTCTTTTTGTTGTTTGATGTGATTATCTGTCAAGGGCAGTAATGACAATGTAGTTATTGGTGTCTATTAAAACTACAATTTGGGACTTCTTCTTACTTGGTTTTCGGCACATGCGTCTGACTTAGTTATGAACATGAACTTCAAATGAATGTTTTTATCATGCTGAAAAAATCTTGCAGATGCTATTGACAGCAAGTTAATTTTATTTTTTGATACCAGACATGTGAAATCCGGAAATTAGCAGTTCTTGACTGAACTCAACAAATGGATTTTCCATGATGGAGGTCATCATAAGGTGAGGATGTTTTCATTTGTATTTTGGTATGATCTCTTAATATTGCCGAACATGAACTCATTCTGAACACTAGGAAATGAAAATTGCTATTTTCTTGTTGGTTACTTGTGATCACCTTATGTCCTTATTAATGCATTTATTTAAGACAGTTCATGATTTACAGGCTGTAGATGTAAGACACCACGAAGTTGGGAAAGCTGATGAACCTGCAATTTACAGGATCAAAGATGAATTGGTAATATTTCTCTCTTGTTTTTTTTCTCTTTTTGTTAGAACTGGAGAAATAAATTGTGGATAAGCTTTGGTTGCAGGAATACTCTGTTGAAATATATGTGTGGTCTGGAGCAAGCTGTGAACCATATGTGGCAGATGATGTTCAAGTGCAGTTTTACATGATGAGCCCCTATGTTTTGAAAACCTTGTCAACAGATACAGAAGTAAGCTAGTTGATTATTGAGCATGTATATGCATGTGAATTTTGGTTTCCTCCATTGTTGAGGTTTTTGCTTCGTAATTATATGTACTGCAGGGTCTGTATTTCACATCTTTCAAGGTTCCAGATGTGTATGGGGTTTTCCAGTTCAAGATGGAGTGCCAAAGACTTGGTTGTACAAGCTTATCCCTATCAAAGCAGGTAATTAAATTTCTTCTCCTACTTCATGGTTAGCATTTTTTATGACACCTTTGGTTTGGAACCCCTTTTAACCATTAATGTGAACTTTTTAATTTTAATTCCCTTGGCAATTCAGAGGGAAACAATAACTCTAATGCTTTATTGTAAGGCGCAAAATCCACCTGCATGGATTTAACTAAGCAATCAATGAACATTAATGGATGGTGCCAAAAGTTCATGTGATAATTTACAAGTGCGTGTATATAATGTTATGAGAGAGTCCATAATAATAACTGATTTTTAAAGTTAGCATTTTAAATTACAGATTCTTCAAAAAGGAATTTCTAATTGATTGGACTAAAGGCTTCTGCAGTGGTGTGTGATGCCTTTTTCATAATCATCTGGTCTTGTTCATGTGAAACCTGCATACCTTCTTTGGTCTCTGCTGTATTGTTTGACTTTCATTGCATAATAGGTGGTTGCTTGGGATCTTGTTAACTTATAACAAGGCAGGACGAACAAAGTACGTGCCCCTTTGCTTATACTTTTCTTCATGCATCTTTTTCATATGTTGCCTAGCTACCGGTTGAAGTTATAGTTAAAAGGGGGGAAATAAATGGCACAGTAGCTTGAAATCTTGCCAACTTAATCAAATTCATTACAAACCTCTTAAGTTCAACAATACTGACAGTTTGTATTTCATTTATATTCAGTATTATAGTCTGCTGAGTATTGAATAAGTACAGTGTCTTTTTCTGCTAGAGCTGCTATTGTTGATGCCGTGGGTTTTTGAAAATTGAATTGCATATTCCAGTCCGGCCCTATAGACATAATGAATATGAGAGATTTATACCAGCAGCTTACCCCTGCTATGGAGCTGCATTTTCTATGGTATTGCTCCTCTCTAAACCACTCTTAGCCATTTTCATTTTTAAAACCCTGCCATCAAAGTCATTTTATCTGTTACATCACTGGAGTTTAGGTTATAGACCCCTTCAGGTCGTCTGCCAGTACTCGTCTTTTTAGAATCTGGGATATTAGTCTTTGAACTTCTCATTAACCATTCAGCTTGTATCCTTAACCACATATTACTCCTTCTTGGTTGGGCAATGGAAGTTGATATGATGAGCATTTTGGTATTCACCCCTGGCTTGGTTTAACGTGGACTGGGCCTAAGCTGGATCTTTATTCAATAATTCTCTTCAGACTTGCTTATTGATTTGTCCAAGAATAGCTCTTTATCAAACCTAGTTAAGCTTGTTCTTAATATAGAATCTATAATTTCCTCCATGGAAAGATTTCTGTTGCTGTGCTGGTGTCAATGCTTGAACCCTAGTTGCTAAGATTTGGAACCAGAATACCCAGGGACTATTGGTTTCCTCCATACAAAGGTATGGGCATCATATTGAAAATGCAACCTGTCTTGCTTGGAGGGAGCAAGGGATTTATCTCTGCATTAGTTTAAAAGATCCAGGGTCTGCTGGGTTCCAAAATATACATTCTTGTTAATATTTATGTTGTTGCTTGACTTGTTAGCTTCTTGTGGTTTAAACAAGTTGAATGAAGTCAATTAGCTAGTTTACAAGCCAAACTTTGAGTTGTTCGTATGTATTTTTTTTTGCTTGAGAATGCTATATGACTGGCCTTCCGTGACACAGAGAGGTAGAGAAGAGGGGGAGGGAGAGAAATTGAAAAGAAGGAACATTATGGGTTGGAATTGTTTATAAGCAATGGCATTGATAGATAATTACAATCTTGATGCGTCATTGATTGAATGGTCAAAGAATCACTTGGTCGCTCGTGTTATGGGTTCATGGCAGACGACAACTTAATTAGTATACCTCTTTAATTCTGAAAAAATTTCTCTGTTTTTCCATTTTTGTTTGTTACAGAATGATTTTCTAATAAAATTGTTTCCATTTTTTGTTTGTTATAAAATAGTTGTCTGGTATAGTAAAATTATTAAGTGATGTATTTTTCTACAATATTTTTAATTAAAGTTCATTTGATAAAATACTCATAATTGGAAAGGGGTAATTTAAATATATATATATATATATATATACGAATAAGCAATAGTGATATGGCATATCAGTAATTGACGTTTTCAATTCATATAAAAAATCAAATATGACGATCTTTTAATTAACTTCCACGCCTATTGTTTTGTATAGAACAATTTATGGAAAGATTTTTCTTGAAATCACCTTTCAAAAATTTCAAGATTTCTCTTGAACAATACTATATTAGACCCATCGCGAGTTAAGTCTTTCAAGCATCACACTTTGAAATATTTAGAAAAATGATTTCGTCCTTTGCAAAGAAAGGCGTGGGGGCCGACTGCCGATGGTATATCGGGGAGTGTCACTAGCTGCTCCCTTCTCCGTTTGATCTCCTGTTTGCTAGTATATTAACTGTATAGCTAATCATACAGGAAACTAATTAAATTCCCATTTCCTTCCATTGACATTAGAATCTGTGAAATTGCCTTCCATTTATATCGATATCGATTTCATTCAGCCTATAATAATTACTCAATCCTTTTCCTTCCATTTGCATTGAGATTTGTGAGATTTATGTCCATATTCGTTGAAATATAATCACTCAATCCGCTATATATATATATATATATAGTGTACAAGGATTCAAGGGCTCTAACTACAAAGATTTAAAGGCTGAGGGAAAGGAATTTTGATTGAGATCAACATGGAGGGTAAGGGTATTCGGGCAAGCATTCTCCTGGTCCTGATGCTGGTGTTGATGATTCTATGTAATGCGAGAATGGCTGCTTCAGACTGCTTTACTCCCTGTGTTCAAAAATGCAAGCTTCAAATTGATCCAGGAAAATGTATAAAAGACTGTGAAATTAAATGTGGTGATGGTCCCGATGTGAATCGTCAGAATCTAGTGGATGATGGCAAAGAAGCTGCAAAACTAAGTTAATGTCTTGCACAGTTCAGCTGTTTTGAACTTAGCAATAAGGCATGCATCACATCCATGTATCTTCTTCAATAAATGGTTCATGATTTTTTAATCATATTTTGTGTTTCTAATTTTTTTTTTTTTTTGCAAGGATTAAGACTTGAGATATTATTACGAGTGATAATTTTTTTTTTTACAAGGAGAAGAAGGCAGAGATGATAATAAAATTAAAATTTTTTTTTTAAAAAAAGACGAGACTCCTAACTATCATGCTACAGCCTTTGATTGTATTGCTTCAGACAGCAGCTTAACCCGGTATCTAAAATCTGACAGCGATTGAGGAAGTCCATCCCATTAGGGTTATACGCCAATGCCACCAGAAACCACCTGTCATTTATTCATCTCCTTGATAGGGACCGACAAGTCGTCTATAATTTAACAAATAATCACCCGCAAATGAACCAAAAAACAGCTATAAAAAAGGACAGCGTTGCAGGCTGTGCTCTGTATGCTAAACCGGAATCAAGTTGGCATTTAAATTTAAGAGAAAGGTAATTTTTATTTTTTGAGCAATACGTTTTCTATCAAAAACTTTGTTCTTCGTATAAAACCTTTGTATGATCTATAAAACAATTTTCAATGAAAAAACAAAAACAAAATCAAGATCCAATTAAGTTTTCAGAACCACAAACCGATTATTCACTTGAAAACACCCCAAATACATCCCAGAACTTCAATAAGTCCATTTTTAACTGCAAAACTATTATAAAAAAAAAAAAAAAAAAAAAAACTCTTTACTGTCCCCATACTGAAATATTATAAAAATAAAGTGTGATGACTCAATCAAACAAACCTAACACTACAGAGACCAAATATGAAAAAACTTAAAACTTTAAGGACGTGAACAATCCAGCTATTAGACCATTACCTTCCCTCCTGAATGAATGGTTGACCTGAATTTTCCAATCCCAAATTACCATATCCATAATTCGCTGGAACAAAGGACCGCACGTAGTAGCGGCATTGGCCTCAAGTGATAGTCCCAACAATAATTAACCGATTCAAGCTCTAATTCGGTCTTTCAACACCCTTTGCTGCCAAGCTAATTGCAAACCGAGAAAAGCAGCCCAAAATTCACCAGGTTGCCATAAACCATGTCGCCAGAAACCCCCATTATCCTGCAAAATACAACCGGGGTTGCCCTCGCTAGCTCCTTCAGTTTCTAACCTTCACCCATTTTAGCCACGTCAGCACTTTGTTCCTTCTTTCAAACAACGAAAACATTAGCTGTCAGTTCCAAGAGACAAGCAGCATAATCTACATTAGACTACTTAGGATGACATATCGTAACATTATACATACCATACAGGTCTAATTGTTGACAAGTGCGAGGAGCTTGCCTTAAGTTGCTAGATTCGCTTACAAGTATGTACAAACATACACATACAGACATTGTAACTTAGATTGTTTGATACTTCAGAAACAAATCGAAAGTGTCGTGGTGTCACTGAAGAAGCTGAACCCTTGCATTCTCTAATGCTGCGTTTGCTGCATCTACCATTGAATCCCTCTCGTCTTCAAGTTTCAAAGCTTGTTCCATTTTCTCACATGCAGCAATCAAGCTTCTCTCTGATTCTGACTTGTGGTTAGAAATTTCAGTAACCCAAGACCTGCACCTCAAAGTCTCGGCCTCACAGAAAGACAATTGTTTCTCCAGTTGAGGCAGCAAATTTTTGACACGTGAAACTTCTAGGCGAAGCGATTGGAGGTTGTTTTCGGAAGCTTCATAAGCAGATACTGCCTCCACATGGCGCTGAGAGATGTTGTCAAACTGGGTTTTCTTATCATTGTAATGGCCAAGGAATTCTTCTCGAGAAAAGTTTCCGCCCATGGACTCCTCAATTCCAGCCAGTTTTGATTTGCATTCAATGTATTCCCTCACAGCTTTGGAAAAAGATGCATAGTCAATAGAGAGATGGCGCAAAGTATCAAAAGTGTTTTCTGCCACCTTCAACATTGTTTCATGCTGAGTCTGATCCATAGACTGCAGAATGTCCAGCAAAACTTGCCCAAACGTTTTCAAGGCTAACTTTGATGTATAACTGTTCTCCACCACCAAGGGCGGAGCCAGGAATTTGTTTTCTCCTGGGCTACAATATAAATACATATAAATTATTTTTTAAGATTAATTATCAACTTGTATATATAAATTTATCAAGTTAATAATAAAGTTTCAATACAAATACATAACACAAAATATAAAAATTAAAATAAAATTTAAAATACATAAAAATAAAAATAAAAATAAAAATAAATTACACTATCAAAGTTGCACCCTTTGATGTTTTGTAGAATAGAATTCATCTATGATCGAATCTGAATCAATATCTTCAACAAGCTCTCGTTCAATGTACATCATCATAGAATCCATTAAGAACTCCTCTTTCATTTTATTGCGAAACACAGTTTTAACATGTTTCATAATTGAAAATGTCCACTCTGTAGTGGCAGTAAAAACAGGCAAAGTCAAAACAAGATGAATCAACCTGTCAATCAAATGATAGTGTTGTGACTTATTTGTTTCAGTTAATCCTCGACATAATTCAGAAATTGTAGACATATTCTGAAAGCTCATATGATGAATCACATCAATCTGATAATGCTATAGCTGAGATCTCAAATAATACATCTCTTGTTCATTGAAATCTTCAGGATAAAATTTCTCAGCAAGCTTGTAAATAGCATCGACTTTAAATGATTTAAAGTTATCATTAGGTTCTAAAACAGAGCTAAGTACAAGGAGTTCCACTGTCCCATCACTGAATCTAGAATTTAATTCTTCCAACTGAAAATCTATTATTGAGTTAAATATATCATAATGATAATGTTGGTAAACTGTCATTGATCCTTATTGCTGACATGAACGATATTCATGAAATGCAAATACAGAATATACAAGGATAAAATAATGATGCAGACTACGAGGAGATTTGAGGAACTTAACTTTGAAATAACTATTAAATTATTTTTTCATGTGTTTATTTTTTGTTGTGTCCCCGTAACTTCGGTTCTAGTTGTTATGTATAAGCTTGGCTTGCTCAAGCTTAACTCAAATTAATGTTAGCTTGGCTTGAAGTGGTTTCAAAAAATTAAAAAAATATGGTATAGAATGGTTCATTAAAAAAAAAACACGAAAAAGAAACTGTCATTAAACAATTTGATCTCGTTTCCTTTTACTCTACATAAATTAAGACAACGCATTTAACAAGGTTTTCAGTGAATCATGAGTGAATCATGACATATGAATTGAGACTCATTAAAGTATTAAAAAAACTTAATGTATTCAAATTATTAGATTTTTAGGGTACAGTCTACTCCAATAAATATAAAATATTAAATTCAAAATGAAAATTCAGTGCTAATAAATCTTGATGATTTTATACTTTTGTAGCTCTTTATATACTATTGAGAAGAAAAAGGCAAAAACTTCAGGTTAGCTAGAAGGCACGTAAATCTGATTCTCACATCAATTAATTAGTTGTATTAGGTTCCGGACAAAGAAACTCCTTTTCTCAAGGTCTCTAACCCAAGCACAGGAAAGATATCACATACTAACTAATACAATCTTGGAAGCCTCAATTCAACAGTTCCCACTGCCTGCTATAACACCCATACCTTTAGGGAGTAGGCGTAAATAAAAGCTACCTTACACTACGGACATTTCCTTCTCTTCTGTTTCCGTAAAAGACAAAGAATAAATGAGTTATTGAATTTTTTATATTTAATTTTTCGACCTGGGCTACAGCCCACCTAAGCCTTCTACAAGGCTCCGCCCCTGTCCACCACAGTTTTTGTCCCTGAAGGCTCCTGAAAAATACCATTTGGATGCACAGCATCCTCTATAGGAGATTGTAGAAATGGACCTTGCTGTATATCACTTTCATCATCATTTGATGAACTGCCTGCTAAGAGAGCTAGGCCATCAATATCACCCACATCTTCTATAACAGGATCAAAAGGAGAAGTGCCTGTTACAGAACAGGGGTGTTAGAACTGAAGATTTGAGGAAGGAAAACAGCTGAACAAATGAATGGACATTATTTACGGCAAAAGATGGGGTTCACCATGGGGCTCTTT
>Ga0325402_1003977_pt1 | contig 13545 bp, 7 predicted proteins | sample PopdelMetagenome_22_FD_207212 | JGI IMG/M metagenome (GOLD analysis project Ga0325402, IMG submission 207212) | Populus deltoides microbial communities from Bellville, Georgia, United States - Xylem-PdKOR-R3 | ecosystem: Host-associated > Plants > Phyllosphere > Stem > Wood/Secondary xylem... | reverse complement strand
AAGAAGGACCACCGTCCATTGCCCAAGCAGCTCCCTCAATTCACCACCAGCCTCCACCATTCGCCAGCCAAACATCACCGCCGTGCAGGGTAGCCTGCTCTTCCCCTTCCCCTTCCCCTTCCCCTTCTTCTTCTTCTTCTGATGCATTTTCCCGTCTTCACTGTTCTATAAAGTGAATAGTGAATAGTGAATTAATTTACTCTTCACTATTTATGGGTCCGACCGGGTTCGGGCCAAACCTAAATGCATTGAACCAGGTCCGACCCAGTAAAATAAAAAAATCCAAAACAATTTCTCAGATATTGTGTTTTATTCGAAGAACTAGTTTTTAACATTATTCAATGGCACTATATAATTACATTAGAAGGAGATCGCATGATGACGTAATATTTGCAGAATTTGATCGCAATCCTAATTTTATTTCTGATGATATTTTACCTGATGTTGTTACACGCTCAAGAAGCCATGAGGAGGCTATGGAAACTGTATTCCTTGTCGGATGGATTTTGTACGTGATGGAATTGCAGATAGTTTAATGGAACAATAAAAAATACTTTATAGAAAGTATTGTTTATTTTATGATGTAATAATAGTAGTTAAATCTATAATCTTTCAATTAAAAATCATCAATATTAACATGTGTCCTTTTTAGTTATTTTATAACTTCAATTTGAATAGCATTCTTAACCAAACACATTAAACTACCTTTTGTTCAACCTCAATTTTCGCAATAGTTTTAACTAAACATGTATTTTACTAAACCAACCTCAACTAAAAGTGCTTTTTATAAAATAATTTTTTTTCAAACTACAACAACAAAAGCTACCACAATATCAAACATACCTTTAAGGTTTGAGATCTGAAGCTGAGTTTAGTAGGATCAAGAATTAGGTCAGGACTTGGTCTCAAACACTTAAGAGTTGTGACAAGGATATGATTTTGTGCACGTAAGAGTTGAGCCAAGATTAGTTATAAATGGCATTAAAGAAACATGTTTGGATCAGTCCATAATGTCCAGGGTCAAGTCAAGACCAGGTTCAAGTTGCTTATAAGCCTATATTAGACCAGGCCTTAAGTCAAGAGGTTCAAGGTGCTTGAAAGTCAGACCAAGACCACGTTTAGACTAACCTAAGGATCAATCCAGGATTAGATCCAAGATGTTAGGGGTTAAGCCAAAACTAGTTTGGGGTGTTAAGGATCAGGATATGATTAGTTTTAGGCATATGGTAAGTAAGGCAGGATCAAGTTCAAAGCATGTAAGGATTGAAATAAGACTTGGTCTAGGGTGCTTGAGAATTGTGTTAGGTCCAAGTCTAGCACAACATGGGTTTAAACAAATTCAAGGCATTAAGGGGCAATTTGGATTTAGATTTAGAGTACCTTGTGTTGAAAGTAAGTTGGGTCCATAACATTTAAGGTTAGGCAATGTAGGCTGTCAATGAGACAAAAAGATTAGATTTAGACACTCAAGGTTAGGTGTAGGGTGCTTGGAGTTAGGTAGAGATTGAGTTTAAGGTGTGGTGGGTCGAGAGCAATATGGTAGAAGATCAATTTGGTATCGAATAAGGAAATGACTAACTCCTAATATTCAAATAATATAAACATTAGTTTTGAAAATATGAGTATTTAATTAAAACTAAGTGTATTTTCTAACCAAACAAAAAAAAAACAAAAACAAAATCAAATCAAACAAGTTTTCAATTTTATTTTTTTTTAAAAAAAAGAAACATAAAAGGAAAACTATAGCAAACGGCCTCTAAGCTGCGAATCAAGAGATTGTCAATCAAAGGACTGATTCCAACATTGTAAAAATAGAATAAAATGGACTGTATGCTGAGATGGAAATTTTATAACATGATCAATGATAGTCTCGATCATGGGAGAATGGAGAGGAGGAACAATGAGAAAGGAAAGGAAACAAGTGTAATAAAATCAGGTAAAATCCTTTTTGGCGTTTTGTAGCACTAAAACCCATCCCTACCATGCACATAACCAAGTAACTGCTGTCACAACTCGAGTACACTTGTCAACGTATCGGAACACAACAAAAGATCCCTTCTTTCTACCGGATTTTCTTTTCTTTTTTTTTTTCTTTTCCGAGTTTCTTAAGTTTGACCGCGTCGTTTTGCAAAAAAGTCAACATGAAGGTTTCAAATTTATAGTTCTGGTTCCCTGGCTTTGACCACCCACTGCCGATTACTTCAAACTTCAATCTCATATAAACTAGTTTTTGTTTTTGTTTTTATGTTTTAAAAATATTTTTTAAAAGTATTATTTTTTAATTTAAAGTAATATTTTTTAGATATTTTTAAATTATTTTTATACGCTAATATAGAAAATAAACTTTAAAAATAAAAAAATATTATTATAATATATTTTTAATTAAAAAAAATCACTATTACAATAAATTCCTGTTATCAGGTTAATTGAGTCAGTAGGGTTATTCAAGAATCAAAACCTTGGTAATTATGAAGCTTAAATCAGTTGGTAATTTTTTCTTATGTTAATAATCCAGGGAATTTCAAACTCAAAACTCCTCAGAGAGCTCATCGGCTTCTACAGAACTGTCCAATAATCCAACGGCTTGACGGCCTCTGCAGTCTATACATGACAATAGAAATATGTGATTACTTACCATTTATAAATGCAGAAATCCCATAACCTATAAACATCAATACATCAGACAAATGATGATAATATTAATTTTAATTTTAATTTCCCAACACCTTAACGCACATTGGGATAGCACAACGTGAGCCACCCCAGGCATGACCAGAGATGAAACTCTGCACCTCGGCTGAGGAGGAGAACAAGTCAGGTAGACAGATGCTCAACACAAATATTGCTGAATATTAAAGCTGTCTAGTTTATGATTTAGAGAACAACCACGCTTTATAAGATTCAGCAAAAATAGAAGGTAAGGAAACTGACATTTCAGTGCATGCCATCAACTTAATCAGATAGGTTGGAGTATAACCAGTTCAGTCAATTATAAACGCACTGAACTGGAGCACTAAAACAGTGAATATATACAGAGGCTGATGCGATATGGATGCATGCATATGTGTATATATTAAAGTTCATTTGGAGCTTTGTACTTGAGAAATAAACACACCAGAACACAAGCTCTTGGCTGGAAGAGGAAAGGTATTATTCAACATCACCCCTGTCCAGGACAAGAGAGTTATCATTATCTTGTCCAATGATGAAAGGGAGGAATTGAGTATATTATTAACATCATGACACATTACAACAAACTAAAACTGTAATTTTATTCATCTGTGCAAGCTGTTGATTTTCTCACCTTTGCAAAGCTCTTATGGTAACCAAACATACAAATGACAATCAGACTATGAAGGAAGAAAACGACACAAAGCCATGAAACAAATTAAAAATAAAAGGCAAAGTTATCAGCACCTCCTAAAACTGTATCTATGGATCTAAATTAAAACCCAAATTCATCCCAAAAGGGAAGGCAGCGATTACCAGATGTCCAGATTCACATCTCCTCAACAAAGCCATGATCCAACAGCGCAGATTGATACGCTACACGTAGTTGGTGACCGATGTGCACATCAGCATCCCATCTCATCACAGCAAAATTTGCACTTCCATATATTACTCAATGTTGGTGATATAGGTGTGCACGTCAGCATCCCATCACAGCACAATTGTACACAAAGCTCCCCGAAGGCTTACTAGCAAGCAGGTCCCACTTTGGAGGACCATCACCTGGAGCCCATGAGTGCAGCTCAATCATCCCTCCACCTAGAGCCCTCGGTCCACCTATAACAATAAGTTGATCTCCACATGCCCTAAATGCCAGGCCCCAACCATTCATCGAAACTGCTTGTTCAGGTAACCTCCCAAGTGTAATCCACACATTGTTTTTTTTGTTATATTTCCTCACCTCCTTTTGTGCATAATCAGCAGCATAGAGCTCATTATTCACAACTGCAACTAAGGGAGGTGCCCCAGCTGCAGCAGGTGTTTCTGTGACCACAGCCCCTCCATTTTGAGCAGGCAGCATATCAGGTATCTCATGCCACGTTCTTGTTTTCAAATCATATGCCTCCCCACATGTCAGCATCTTTGAATTGCCAGCTCCAATTCCACCAATAACATAAAACTTGCCATCCATAAATAGTCCAGAACACATTTTCCTAGCTTTATTCATGTTTGGAATAGCAACCCACATGCCAGTTTCTGAATTGTATAGCTCTGCTGAGTTCAAAACATTGCCACGTGGATCACAACCACCAGCAAGTATCGCAATTTCCCCCAGACTGGAAGATCCAAACAAGCACCTGGGTGTGTTCATCTTCATGCCAGATGTCCATGTGTTTGTTAAAATGCTATATCTATAAATAACATGGGACTCTATTCCCTTTCCAAAAACTAGAAGATCTGTACCAACAGCCAGCGATTCCTTGTCCGAACACATGAAACATTCATTTGATTTAATTCTTGGCAAATGCAACCATCGACGACGAATAGGATCATAGGCCTCCCATTCAAGGAGATTGCAAGAGAAATATACCCATCGCTCGACAATTCCTGCTTCCCGCCTCAGCTTATACAGCTGACCACTCTGAACTAGAGAATGGAAGCTTTTATTGAGTAAAGCAATGGCACCATAATCAGACCTTGAGCAGTGGAGGAGACAGCTTATTGATAAGTCTTGACCAAGTTGGTTAATGAGTGAACTCGAATCTGATTGATTATCTACTTGATGGTGGTTTTCTAGTTGATTAGTTTGTGCAATTGAAAGAGCATGCAGACAATCAGCTTGATACTGATTATCTGGTTGATCAGTATGCACAATGGAATGAACATGCAGAGCCTCCATCTTTTCCTGTCTCTCATGGCCCTCCAGCACCTTTGCTGCCTTTCTTGAGGCAACATCTTCCCCATCTTCTACTGGCCGCTTGTTTGAGAGCTCAACAGCGCAGCAAGCATTATAAATCCACGTGTTCTCTTCCTCACATGATGCTGGTAATTCTCTTGGGACAGGATAAGATGAAGCTTCCAACATGGTGCTGGGGTTGAAAGAATTAAAGAAACAAAAGCTTACCAGCAGACTCCCTTGTAATAATAAATTGCAAAAACAGTCAAACAAGAAAGGAAAATCAATTAGTCATGAAATCTATTGAAAAATAACGCATGCAATCAAGAAATATACAGCCAAGCCAAAAAAAATAAAATAAAATAAATTGGAAACAAAAACCCAGATCTTTGCAGCATTTTGAAATGAATGCAAAACCTAACAGACACAGAATGATGCATGTTATAGTAACAACTTTTTTTTTTAATCTAGAAACACTAAATTCAGGCATGACAAAACAATCTAGTAAAAGATTACATTTCACCAATCAAAAAAAAGCTACAAGTTACAGAAATAAATAAGACAGTGAAAGCAGCTATGCATGAGAAATGACAGGAAACCAATCTGATCTCTGAGCTCAAAAAACCACAGTAATTCAAGAATTAAGCACACATATCCGACTACAATCCAATTCCTTAATAAATTTTCCTTTAAAAAAAAAAAAAGGATCTGCTGAGAAGACTAATCCATGCCAATCTATAACAAAATGCTATCCATATAAGAAATGATTTAGAAAACAAAAAACAACATTAGCAAATTGTGCTACCATAAATGTTTGCAGCAATCATTAAAAAGAGACAAAGAAAGACACTCACACAAATTCGGCAACAAAGTTTTGAGCTTTCGCTGCAATTCAATGGTATGTGAGAATCAAAATCCAATTGCTATTTTCTTCCGTTAGATTCACCCCCTCCCCCCTCCCCCCCCTCTCTCTCTCTTGTTTTTCGGGTTCTATTAGCAGACAGCCGAGAGAGTAACAAAATGTGTTGAATGGTAACGTTGATTTAATGTTGGAGGCTTTTATATATTTACATCACAAAAATATATATAATAACATTTACTTTTCCGACGCGGCCTATATACTGTGACACAGATCCTTGGGTATATATATTGGCGCCGCGCGATGCCACATTTTCCTTTATAAAGCTATTTAATTAATAATGATAATTACAATTAAAATAAGTAATGGTAAGAATAATAATTATTTAAAAATAAAAAAAAGATGTTAGAGTGAAAAAACCTCATTTATTGATATCTACATTAGATGGGATTTTTGCGTCTTGGGTATATTAATTTCAGTTGAATAATTTTTAATACAGATGTGTTTAAGAAAAAAGACCTTGTGCAAAAGTCATTAAATTTAATTTTTTATCATTGATTTTGAAATTATTAAACATCAAATAAAATATTTATAACCTTTACTTTTTATTTCTTTATCATAATATTGTTTTTTTTTTGTCAAGTGTCATATAATATGATAATTAAAATAATTATTTACATTAAGTTTTTTTAAATAAAAAAATCAATCAGATTTTATAAAATTAAAGGCAAGATTGAAAACTCTAATTAAATGTCTTTGAAATCTCATATTCTGAAACCCTTTGATAAAATTCATAAAATTAATAAGAGAAATATCATTTTAAATGTGTAAAGTGAATATTTAAATTATAGGGATGAGGATAAACTTGGGAACTTGAAATAAAATGCCCTTGAGTTATGTAAACCCTTGGTTAAAATCCATGAAGATAGTAAAGTATATATTATGTTAAGATAGTAAATTGAATATAGAATTAAAAAAAAATTGTTTTAGATTTTGGAAATTTGAAATAAAATATTCATGTGTTAATTTAAAAATAAAAATATGAAAAATGGTAGAAAAGTAAAAATAAAAGAAAAGCATATAAAAACCAAATGAAAGAGATAAAACAGAAAAGCAAGTTTTGGGATATAATGTAATGAAATTCGATGTAGTTAATTTAAACTTGGTATTAAAATGCGTTTGGACCTAGAAAATATTACTCAGCGAACATAAAACGTACAATGTAAACCTCTAATCCAAAAATTAATAAACTAATGCTAAATATGGAGAATGTTTATAAATTTGAGGCGAGAATATTTAAAAAAGTATTTTAGAATTTTTAAATAAATTAATATATGGTTTTATGCGTGAATGACCTTGACCTTCAATATAAATCTTACATACAATTGCGTAGTTTTTAACTTGAAAAGAGATAAAATTTGAGGAGAATTTGTATTATAAGTAGGGATGAAAGCATCTAATAGAGTAGTTTGGAAATCATGATGGTTTAGGCAATAAAATAGTACCTAAATTCGAATTGTAGCATAAAAAGTATATATTGTCTAGCTTTTCGCTATTCAACATAATTCTCAATTCAACTATCGGATCGGACCAATATTTTACAAGGAGTATCCTTACATATTATTCTATCTTAAGTTAAAATTTGAAGTCGATTTGTGTTTAGAAAGATTATACAAATTATCAATATTCAGGAGAACTATCTAGAAGTTAACAATGATGCATAAAGTAGGGATTTTTTCGTAAGAAAATAAAAAAAGACCCACCTTCTTCTTTATAAATATGGACGACAACCATTTTAGAAGGAGGAAAGCTCCCTTCTTTATTTTTCTTGAATTTTCCTTATAGTTGTGAGGGAATTTAGGAGTTTTGATGGTTTTAGCATGGATTAAAGGGAGAAAAACACTTAAATACATGATAAAAAAGAGATATAAAAAAGGAAAGTTAGAGAGAGAAGCTAAAGGAATCAAAAAAGAAAGAAGGAGGCTTGGAAAAATTTTGACCGAAAGGTGTTCGGAGTTCATATAAATGACTAGTAAGCTGCTTAGAACTCATTTATGTAAGTTTGAGTAAGTTTTAAATAGTTTTGAACAATTCATGAATCTTTAGGGTTAGAGTTCTTGATAAGATTTTGAGGAAAATATAAAATTACTTATGATTGAATTAATTGAGTTGGAATAGGTTATAATGGATGCTAAATCATAAAATAATTAAGAACAAATCATTGTGACAAGTAGGATTCTATAGGCCGACCAAAAAGGAAATTGTTTTGGAGTGTTTAGATTATACAATTCATGTAATTGTGTTGTGTTATTGTGTAAAGTGATTACAAATGGATTAAGTTAATTTATCAAAATGATAATGAAGTTTTTAGGTTTGTGAGAATAAGGATTTTTAAAGAAATAATTGAATTAAAAATATAGTTAATTGTACTTGTTTTTACATGGTATACATGATGAAGAATCTAGTTTAAACTATGAAGATTTAAGAAACATTTCAAGAGAAAATGGAAGTTTTGAGGCTGGCTATAAGTAGAGTCAAGGAAAATTAACAAGTAAAGATAACGTGATATGAATTATGTTTAGTTTAAATGTTAAGAGAGTTAGTATGAGTTAAAAGAAACAAATTGAATTATACCTATATTGAAAAATAGATTTGTGTTTTGGGATTTAGAAGTATAAGTGAAAGTTGTGATGAATATATGGATAATAGATTGTAAATTGGACATGGAATTAAGGTTTTAAAGAACAAAAAGTAAAAGGAAATGATTTATAAAAATTAATGGAAGTTAGAATTTTATTTTTGAAAATATGAATTGTAGTAAATATGTTGATATAAGTTATTCGTATAGAAAATGAAGAAAATCCTAACATAAATAGGTGGAAGAAAAGATGATAGTATGTAAGGGTGAGGAATTAGATAATTTAATTGGGTAAGAATATCATTATGAAAAATTAAGAATTAGGAGAAATATAAAAGGAAAATTGTGAGGTGGTTGCAATTGTTAAGGATATAGGAGTAATGGTTGAAAGCGGTAAACCTAAGTACTTATATGCATGACAAACTGAAGAGAAAATAAATTTATGAGTAGTGTGATGAAATTATGTAACATGAATGTTGATGTATGATGAGATAAAAAAATATATTGATAATGATACCTTTTTTAAAATAAAAAGAGGCACCACAAGTGGCATTTTCTATAACTAGAGGAGCATGTTTAACTAGAGGTACAAGTAGTGCTCAACACCTTATTCTAATTTAAATTTTAATTAGTCCTGTTGATACAAAATTCTTTTATTGTAAATGACTGAGTTTTGAATGTTTGGAAGAAAAAAAATTAAAGAATTGGAAGAATTTATTGGCATCTATAAAGGATCTTTGAATTGATTGGCAACCAGATAGGTTTGTTGGATTATTGGAATTCATGAAAGGATAGCTGAATTGATTGGTAATCAAATGGGTTAGCTGGAGTTTTGGCATCCAAATGAGGTAGTCGGGTTATTGGTAACCAAATGAGTTTGCTAGATTTATTGGCATTCATCAAGGGATGGTTGGGTTATTAGTAATCAAAAGGGTTAATTGGTTTTATTAGCATCCGTGAGGGATAACCAGAATGATTGGAATTCAAGAGGGATAGCTAGGGTTATGAATATCTGTATTGGATAACTGAGATTAATTGACGTAGTTGATGATGGTTAGAATGCTTAAGTTGTTGAATCAAAGAAACAATTGAATCTCTTTTAAGAATGAGAATAAGAGACTCTTGTTGATATGTTACTTATATTTTAATTCTTGTAATGGTATTCACGCATTTATAATGCTAATTACTTGATTCCAAGTTCATCTCATTACATATATAAGTAATAGATCATTGGTAAAATATCTTTGATAGATAAGTGATGATCCCTTGGAAGGGGTATATTACTGATTTGAATCTTATAACATGCAAGCGCGCGCGTGCCCACACACACATATATATTAAATAATTTTATTTTGATGTGTAAACGAACTGTAACTTAAGTATTTAACTGTTCATTATGTTTATTGTTAATATGGAATTGATTTGAAAAGTGAAAGATTCATCATGGATGAATGTTGATAAGGTAGCCATGAGGTTGCTATAGTGTTATATGAGGATATGGTTTAAGATGTCAGGATTAGAATTGTGCATTGATTTGTGTGTCAATTATAAGCATCGCCAAATATGGAAATGACCCATTTTAAAGGGAAATTTTTGTTGAGATTGTAGTAGACTAAATAAGGATGATTTCAAAGATTAAAGAGGAAGGAAATGCATGTAAATATGACAATAAGTAATATGAGAATTGTGAAGATAAGAGAAAGTGATAAATTCATAGGATTTGATAACTAAAAGATGATATACGACTATATATGATTTTGTACTAGAAGAAACACTGGAACATGTTGTTAATAAATAAAATAAATAATGATTACAAAAAGTATATGAATGTCAAAGGGTACAAGGAAATGATTTTTTAAAAGAAAAATATATGGATGAACCAAATAGTACAAATTAATAATAAGAAAGAATGGAAAATAATATGGGTAATGTTGAAATGATAATTTATATGTAAGGACTAGAAATGATATGGATAAGTTATGTGAGACATTAAGCATGTTGAAATGATTTCAAGAAAGATTAACTGATTGAAAACAATAAAATGGGTAAAAAAGATAATTGAATAAATATTAAAAAATTAAAACAAAAGGAAATGGACATTAAAGAAAAAAGGATAGAAGTAATGATCATAGATATTAAACGGTAACGGTGAGGAATTGTTGAAAAATGAAGCAATTAAATGAGTTGTGAAAGATGATATTGAAAAATATAAATAAGGATGGAAGTTGGAAGATGAAATGCATTACATATGTTATTATATAAAATAGTTGTGTGAGTTAAGTGTGAATGTAGAATGAAATATGGAATAAATTAAATGTGTTTTTAAGAAGGAACAATTAAAGGGTTCAATAAAGAAAATTGAGGTTTAAATCTACCGTGTTAGGAATAAGATATTGTATAAATTAAATTGTGTTAGTGAAATGATGTAACATATGACACGAATATAACTTGTATGAGAATATGATAGGAAAATGATATAATGGAATAAAAAAGAGAATTCAACCGAGGTTGATGAGTATGTATTAAATTAGAAAATGATATCGATTTGAAATAATTAAAGAAGATTAATAAGAATGGTATCTCTTGCATAGGTGTTGAATATTAATAACTAAAATAACTCAAATGTTTATTATATTTTTTATGATTTAATATGTTTTTTCAAGTAAATGTCTTTAAAAATTGAAGATATAAATGAAGTGCTATTAAATTATTTGATTTTCCATCTTAAAAGTTATTAATAAAGTTCGAGGAAAAATGTATAATTTATGGTTGAGGTAAAGGGCGAAGAAGAAAGGCTATTTATTGATAAAGGGAACAATGTGAATGAAAGTTATGGTATTAATGAAAAATTTCATAAAAGAAATATTTAAGGTTTTGTCATTTATAGAGTTGATTTAAGTATTTTGGTGATGAATATGTTTGAATTTCACTATTGTGGTTATCATTTCTTAAGTTAGTGGAAGATCTGGTGATGAGATTTATGGATATCAAAGATATGGATCTAAATTAATTATGTATTACAAGTATTTGTCCATTGATTACCTTAGTTCTTTCTGGGAGGAACCTTAAACTACTTAACCTTCCATGTCAAAGGGATTCATGTATTTCGAATGAATACTTTAAGTATAATATATATGTATATCACTAAAAAAAGTAATGTAAATGTATAATTGTGTAAGAATGAATTATGTATTATTGTATTGGTTGATGAAGTTGTCGATAGATGAGTGGGGATCATTCTTATAAAAAAGAAATCTACTCAAATTGTTACTTATTCGATTGCTAATTCAAAAAGAAAAGTGTTTGAAATATATTGCGTTACATACACTTGAATATTTGAAATTTTTTTTTATTGAATCTTACATAAAATGTAAATATCTTATATGTAGGAATGTATTTGATTCCTATAGGAAACATTTTGAGGTTATAATATTATGACTACAAAGTTCTTTATAAAATAAACTTTGGTCTTATTTTAAACTTTTTGTCACTATAAATATTTATAATTATAAATATCTACATCACCCAAAATATATACAAAATAATATTTTTTTTATTTTATAAAAAATAAATTAATTATGGAGAATAAAAAAAATTAAAATAATAATAATTATAGAGACATGCTATGCTAAGCCTAAGTGTTAAAATGCTGGGGACAACAAGTTAGCTAATAAATAAGCACCTAGGCTATGAAAGCCTAGCTTAAGATTTTAAAAATCATTTTAAAAAGAAAAAAAACAGACATGGACAAAACAACATGTGTCCCAAATATATGAGTTGTCCTCTTTTCTAATAACCTTTAGGTTATAAAAACAAATAATAAAAAATTGATAAATTTACCCTTAAAAAATCTAATTTTATTCATTTTTGCATTCTTTTTTATGCTTTAATCTAGTGAAGGCTTATTTGAAACTAGTTATCCTCCACAATCATCATATCCTAGTTGCTATAAATCTATTTATCTTGTGTAGTGTCTGTTTAGGTTTAAGAGACATCAAAATAAAAAATAATCAGGGAAAATACAAAATCTTGTAAGAATTTTGAAATTAATGGTTTCGGATGGAAATGGAAACCTTTTCTTTATGCTATTTTTATGATAATTGGTTCTTAATTTTTTTTTATTGCTATCTTCTAAGAATTAGAATGGCAGTAAATATATTTGGATGAACTCAAATGAGTATTGATGGAGGAGCCATATTAAAAAAACCTAGATATAATTGATGAAATTAATACTATAAGTTTTAATATACTATAATTTAAATTAATTGTTCACAAATAAAAATTACTATTAAATTAAAAAAACGTTCAAAGTTGCAATAAGAAAAAAAAATATTTTTTTTATTATTATTGAATTTGAACTTTGAATGACAAACAAGCTGTTTGAACTTCCCAAAATTATATTGGATTTATATCAGGTGTGCCATCTAACAATTGATGTAAATTATACACTACCAGAAATTCGCTAAATAGCAATGGATTTACCGACGGAATATTTCTGTCGGTAATTTGAGGTTAAAATTACCGAATATTCCGTCGGTAATTTGAGGTCAAAATTACCGACGAACAATATTCCGTCCGTAATTTAGTCGGTAACTACGGACGGAAAATTTTCTTTGGTTTTTACCGACTGAATTACGGACAGAAACGTTTCCGTCGTAAAAAAAACGGGTCGCTGACGTGGAGGTTTTGACGGGTTATTTTTTCAGACAGAATCACCAACGGATTCAAAAAGACAGCCCGTATAGCGACCGCTGTTTATATTGCCAACGGAATCACCGATGGATTTCAAATGACAGATCCGTGCGGTGACTTGTCGATTGTTCGGTCAGAATCAGTGACGGTTTCACCGACGGATAGTCCGTCGGGAAAACCGTTGGTAAAAGTTAATATATGTCCACTCCACCGACCCTCTCCTCCCCTATTTCTCCTTCTTCTTCCTAATCCCAACTCTCCCCATCTACAAACAACCAACCCCCCCTCCCCCTCAAACAAAAATCTCCCTCATATAAGCACAACAAGTTATATTTCTTGAAGTTTTGTGGTCACAACATCCGTGTTTTGATTTACCGAAGGATTTTATCAATTTTTGTAAGTAATTCTTTCTTTTTAAATTTTAACATTTAATTAAATGTCAATTTTATCATTTTTTTAGTATATGTATTTTGTTAGTAAATGTACATGTTTTATTGTTATTTCTCAAAC
>Ga0325402_1003976_pt1 | contig 13546 bp, 10 predicted proteins | sample PopdelMetagenome_22_FD_207212 | JGI IMG/M metagenome (GOLD analysis project Ga0325402, IMG submission 207212) | Populus deltoides microbial communities from Bellville, Georgia, United States - Xylem-PdKOR-R3 | ecosystem: Host-associated > Plants > Phyllosphere > Stem > Wood/Secondary xylem... | reverse complement strand
ATACCTGGAAAAAAGAAAGCATCCTGACGCTTTTGTGCCCAAGAGAAGCTGTAAATATAGAAAGCACGGTCAACTGTTGTGAAATACTGCTGGATATGTTTAAAGCACAACATATAATTTAGTAGAAAGGCTTATGATCCACACTTAATTATGAAATGAAATCCACATACAGTGTAACATCTTATTGTCTATGCAGTATAGACTCTCGTCAAGCAATTTTCCTGGTGACCCAAAATATTCAAGAAGAAGATCTTGAATGTTTGGATGAACCAATAAGGAATGTGCAGAGTCCTCAGTGTGTTGTGCATTGGTTCATGATACTGAAGAAGTTAACATCTTATTGTCTATGCAGTATAGACTCTCGTCAAGCATTTTTCCTGTTGACCCAAAATATTCAAGAAGAAGTTCTTGAATGTTTGGATGAACCAATAAGGAATGTGCAGGGTCCTCAGTGTGTTGTGCATTGGTTCATGATACTGAAGTTTTTTTGTAGGCTAGCAAGGCACCTTGGATGCATTCCAATGACACTTTAAAATGTCAGTGCAAACGTGTTTGATGTAATGCAAGATGATCATATGTAGGAACTCAGCCGTAAGACGAGGGACATGTTCAGCTCATTTTTTGTGCATGAAATGTAAAGCTCTTCAAACATGTTTCATAGCTTCTAGGATTAGATTAATATAGTGCACCAACAATTTGAATCTCACAGTAACGAAACTAGCCAATTCATTCAATCGAGGCTCGAGATGATACTTACAGAGAACCCCCAGCAGCTGGACCAATTGCTTTGAAAAGGGACAAGGCAGACATCGAAATTCCATTTGCAGCACCTCTTTGTTGTTGTGTCTGACATTAAGTTCAAGCAATGCATTTTACAAAATGCCGTTGTTTACCCATAACCTGTTGCTAAGATACAAGATAAAGAGAGAAACGTAGAGCCAAAAGAAGGGTAAAGTTACCACTGATCTATTTTGCAGAAGGAACAATCCTGTTGTGATTGATACCTCCACAAGTCAAAAAGAAATGGTAGTGATTGGTGAAAAAATGTGAAAGCTTTTACGAAACCATTCGAACAATATGGTATAATTTGCACTCTAAAATCAATATGTTAATGGCACAAACACAGGCACTTACAGCGAGCACGTTCTTCAGGATGGAAGCGCAGTTGATCAGCAGCATGAGGGCAAGGCCTTTCAGCATAGCTAGAAAAGGGTAACTAGATAGCAATGAATGGTCAAGACCTTCACAAACAGCAAGAAAATATTATATAAAAAACATGACTTCAACAAATACAGATGCAAGATGATTTTTAAGCAGAAAGTTTGTTAAGGACATACTGCTCCTATGCGAGATACCATGACAGGTCCAAAATTTCTCTCAACCAGTGGGTATATAAATAGCTGAAAGAGTAGCAGTCCAAGGCCTAGCAGATTGGAAGACAAAAAGGAAATTAATGGAAAAAGAAAGTGAAGCAATAATGCACAGTCACAACTAATGACAAGCCTACATCTATAGCGTTCGGTTTCTGTCTCAGATAAAAAAAAAAACAGAAATAGTAGGGACATGTCTCGAGAGTAAAGAAATTTCTCTTCAACTAAACATGTTTCTGTCTCTTTATACATGTCCCTTCAGTTCTTGAACACTAACCAAACACAAAGTGATGAAGTGAGTGATATCACATGCATAACATCTGACAACATTGGAATTGATATTGTTAACCTGACAAGGGACAAATTTTTAAATGTTTAATCAATTATATGATGCTGGCTGGTATCTACTACCTGAAAATGCAAGAACTTCACCAACATCTGCAGTGGAAAAGCTCAATCCTCCATTCTTCCTAGGACTAACAGCCCATAATGAGAAAATCTGTGGTCAGGAAATAACCAGTTTGTGATCAAGCATGTTTGTTAATGAATACAAATTATTTAGAAAAGAAAAATCCCCAGAAGGGAAATATGCTCTAGGTGAACGAGCTTAGTATTATTAGTGAATATTACTCTGCATAGGCCATATCATGAAGTTGGAACACACAGTACACAATAATAGATGATATCAAGGGCCAGTTTTTCAGTAGGCTTTTCCGAGGAGAGTTAGACTCGAATGCGGCAGCCCCAAGCGCTAAAGAATCATTGCACTCTTCGCCATTTCCTACATGACTGTGCAGTGTCTCCTGCAGAAAATTTCACTCCATGTTAAGCTATATGAAGCTCTGATAAGAAGAACACACATATATGTATTGAGAATATCTAATCAACACACTTAAGCTTCTGAGCAGTAAATAGTAAACTATCGATGCATTAACCAGGGAGAATCGGACGAGAAGCAACATACCGGAAGCAAGCAACAAACGGCAATTACTCCTACAGAAAAGATTGATATCAAAAGGTGTTAGAAATAATGTTCAGGACTGCCGAGTTGGAATTTTATTCTTTCTTTAATTTTTGATTTAGTCAATTCTGTTCCCATTCTCTTGTTCTTGCTGCTACTTCGCAGTTCTGTTATTTCCATTATCAATTGATCATGACTTGAATGTAGGATCATGATCATAGGAGTTTGTTATGTATCAGCTCTATAAATTGAGCTGCAATTATGAATAAAGTATTTAAGCTTTTCATTCATCAATCTCTTCTTAAAAACAAGCATTATCCTTTGTTATTTTTGTTGTTCAGAATCACTGCAACAACGACAATTGATATCAGAGCTTCTTGATTTAAAGGGATCTGTGTTGTAACCCATGGAGACAGAAGTAAGCTTCTCATCAATTGCTCCACCAGTGTTCAATGGTGACAATTACCAGTTTTGGGCAGTACGGATTGAGACATACTTAGAGGCTCTGGATTTGTGGGAGGCAGTGGAAGAAGATTATGAAATCCCTGCATTTCCAAACAATCCCACCATGGCGCAGGTCAAATCACAAAAGGAGAAGAAGACAAAAAAATCAAAGGCAAAGGCGTGCTTGTTTGCTGTAGTAGCATCCACCATTTTCACTTGAATCATGCCTCTGAAAACAGCAAAGGAGATATGGGAGTTTCTCAAGACTGAGTATGAAGGGGATGAAAGAATTCAAGGTATGCAAGTGTTGAACTTGATGCGTGATTTCAAGTTGCAGAAGATGAAGAAGGCTGAATCCATCAAAGAGTACTCTGACAGGCTGCTTAATATTACAAGCCGAATCAGTTTACTTGGCTCGTCCCTGCCTGAGTCAAGAATTGTTCAAAAAATTCTTGTAACAATTTCTGAAATCTTTGAGGCTACAATTACATCCTTGGAAAATACCAAGGATAAGTCAAAAATTACTTTGACAGAAATGCTAAATGCATTACAAGCTCAGGAGCAAAGGAGGATCATGAGACAGGAAGATGAGATTGAAGGAGCTCTATTCGTCAAGCATAGAGAAAAAGGAAAGAATTACAAGAAGAATGGAAGCAGTCAAGCATCATCAGGTGATTCCAGGAATTTCAACAGGAGCAACACTGGAAACAAAAAAGGACCTTTTCCTCCATGCCAGCATTGTAAAAGGAGATCACATCCACATTTTAAGTGTTGGAGAAGACCAGAAGCTAAGTGCAACAAATGCAATCAAATGGGGCACGAGGCTGTTATCTGCAAAAACAAAATTCAACAGCATGGTGAAGAAGCTCAAATTGCTGATCAAGAAGAAGAAGATCAATTGTTTGTGGCCACTTGCATTTCCAGAAATGACTCAAGTGAAAACTGGCTCATTGATAGTGGTTGCACCAACCACATGACACATGACAGAAACATATTCAAGGAGCTGAAATAAACAACTTCAAAGGTTCGAATTGGAAATGGAGAATACCTTGTTGTTGAAGGAAAGGGAACCGTGGCAATCTTGACTTGCTCAGGTACTAAGTTCATCTCTGATGTATTGTATGTCCCTGGTATAAATCAAAATTTATTCAGTGTTGGTCAGCTTATTGAGAAGGGTTATAAAGTAGTGTTTGAAAACAATTGCTGCTTGATCAAATATGTGAATGGTCATGATATTTTCAAAATAATCATGAAAGGGAAGAGTTTTGCTCTAAATCCATTGGAGGAGGAGCATACTGCTTTCCCAATTAAAGAAAATATCACAGATATTTGGCACAAGAGGCTCGGGCACTATCATCATAGAGGGGTGATGCTTATGAAATCCAAGATGATGGCTAAGGATTTCCCAGCACTTGATGATCACATATCCAGCTGCAGAACTTGTCACACTGGCAAGCTAAACAGGAAGCCCTTTCTAGAAGCCACATGGAGAGCAACAAGGAAGCTGCAATTGATTTATACTGACATTGTAGGACCACAAAGGACACCCTTTCTAAATGGGAGTCTGTATTATGCTATCTTCATTGATGATTACAACCGAATGTGCTGGATTTTCTTCTTGAAGCACAAGTCAGAGGTAACACAGGTGTTCTGGAATTTCAAGGCCAAAGTTGAAAATGAAAGTGGCTGCAAAATTCAAGCCCTCAGATCAGACAATAGCAAGGAATACACTTCCAATGCCTTCAACGTTTTTTGTGAGGAGGTAGGCATTCATCATCAGCTAACAACTCCGTATGCTCCTCAGCAAAACAGAGTTAGTGAGAGGCGAAACAAGTTCATATTGGAAATGACAAGATGCTTGCTACATGAGAAGAATTTACCAAAGAAATTCTGGGCAGAGGCTGCAAACACTGCTGTGTTCTTGCAAAACCGACTGCCTACAAGAGCCTTGAAGGATCAAACACCCTTTGAGGCATGGTATGGTTACAAACCATCTCTGAATTTTCTTAAGGTATTTGGATGTTTGTGCTTCACCCTTGTTCCACAGGTCAAGAGGGATAAACTTGACAAGAAAGCACTTCCAGGCATTTTTGTTGGCTACAGCTTAGTTTCAAAGGCTTATAAGATTTTCCAGCCACAAACTGGAAAAATCGTTATAAGCAGAGATGTCCAATTCCTGGAAGATGAAGAATGGGACTGGAACGATGCAATCAAAGAAGATTCAGCCTCTCCAAAAGGCAATTATCTTGTTTCAGACACAGATGATCAAAGCATGGAAGATTGGGACATCATCATGACAGATGACACTCCTGTTAGAGGCACACGGTCACTCCTTGATGTGTATCAAAGGTGCAACATTGCTGTGTGTGAACCAGCAGACTTTGAAGAAGCCAAGCTAGATCAAAATTGGCTTGCTGCGATGAAGGAGGAGCTTCTCATGATCAAGAGAAACAACACGTGGGAGTTGGTTGACAGACCTCAAAACAGAAATGTAATCGGTGTAAAATGGGTGTATCGAACAAAACTCAACGCTGATGGCTCAATCAATAAGCTCAAAGCCAGGCTAGTGGTGAAGGGTTATGCACAAATCTTTGGCGTGGACTACTCAGACACGTTTGCACCGGTAGCAAGACTTGATACTATCAGGCTGCTACTTGCCATTGCAGCACAACTGAATTGGAAGGTGTATCAAATGGATGTCAAGTCAGCGTTTTTAAATGGTGTTTTACAGGAGGAGATCTATACTGAGCAACCAGAAGGCTTTGCAAATGAAGGAGAGGAGGACAAAGTCTGTCTTTTTAAGAAGGCACTATATGGATTAAAGCAAACTCCAAGAGCTTGGTACAGCCGAATTGATGAATATTTGCAGCACTTGGGATTCACTAAAAGCCTCTCTGAATCGACTCTTTACATCAAGCAAAATGGTGATAACATCCTTATTATCTCACTTTACATTGATGATTTGCTTATAACAGGAAATAACAACAATAATGTGGAGACATTCAAGCAAGAGATGATGAGTGTATTTGAGATGACAGATTTGGGTTTGATGTCCTTTTTTCTTGGAATGGAAGTTAAGCAAGCTGAACATGAAGTGTTCATATGTTAGAAGAAGTATGCCAAAGAAATCCTTAAAAAGTTCAAACTTGAAGATTGCAAAGCAGTAAGCACTCCTATGAATCAAAAGGAGAAGCTATGTAAAGAAGATGGAGCCGAGAAGGTTGATCAAGCACAATTCAAAAAAATTATTGGATGCTTGATGTATCTCACTGCAACTAGGCCTGATATTTTGAATGCTGTGAGTATCTTGTCTAGATTCATGCATTGTGCTAGTGAATTGCATTTCAAGGCTGCTAAAAGAGTAATAAGATATGTCAAAGGAACCTGTAATTTTGGCATAAGATACACAAGAAGTAGAGAGTTCAAACTGGTCGGGTACTCTAACAGTGATTGGGGAGGCTCAATTAATGACTTGAAGAGCACATCAGGCTACTGTTTCTCTTTAGGTTCTGGTGTGTTTTCATGGAATTCAAAAAAGCGAGAAACCGTAGCCCAATCCACTACTGAAGCTGAGTTTGTGGCTGCAACAGCTGCTGTCAATCAAGCTTTGTGGCTGAGGAAAATTTTATATGATCTTAACCTAGAGCAAAAGGAAAGCACAGAAATTCTAGTTGACAATCAAGCTGCCATTTCCATCTCTAATAATCCTGTGTTTCACGGGAAAACCAAGCACTTCAACATCAAATTATTCTTTTTGAGAAAGGTGCAGAAAAATGGGAGTATCATTCTTATTTACTGCAAAACTGAAGAACAAGCAGCTGATATTTTCACCAAACCACTGCTAGTCAACAAATTCGAATTTCTGAGAACAAAGTTGGGAGTTTGCAGCTCCTAAACAAGGAGGAGTGTTAGAAATAATGTTCAGGATTGCTGAGCTAGAATTTTATTCTTTCTTTAATTTTTGATTTAGTCAATTCTGTTCCTATTCTCTTGTTCTTGCTGCTACTTCGCAGCTCTGTTATTTCCATTATCAATTGATCATGGCTCGAATGTAGGACCATGATCGTAGGAGTTTGTTATGTATCAGCTCTATAAATTGAGCTGTAGTTATGAATAAAGTATTTAAGCTTTTCATTCATTAATCTCTTCTTAAACACAAGCATTATCCTTTGTTATTTTTGTTGTTCAGAATCACTGCAACAACGACAAAAGGCAAGGTAAGAGGTATGGAAACCTGCAATGCCATCCATGTTGAGGAGAGTAGCAGAAATGAAAGGCAAAAGATTGTTCTAATAAGGAATGAAATATGAAAACTAGAAACACTAATGCTTACCTTCCGAAAAGAGAATCGGTAGAAAATATGTTTGGATATTTCTCTGCGGGCTACAACATCAACACTTCCAAGGTTAATTGATAAATAAGTAATTTAATTGAATTAAATAGAGAAATCTCATCTCTTTGATAAATAGTTTGATGATTTCAGTACAAGTACTTTATAGGAAATTTCATTACAATTCTCGATGAATACTAATATATGATGTGTAACATGTGGATGTGTTTATAGATTAAATATACAAGTCAAAGTATATGAAGAAATTAAACACCTAGTTTGACAATAACAACTATATTTCCATATTCAATTATTAGACGAGCTCAAGTTTGATGAGGAGATTTTACATGTCTAATTCTATATGAGGGTTGATTCATTTTTAAAAGGTCTTCAAATCAGATATAAAGATGTTATTTTAATTATTTTTTCAATTTAGATTTAGATTCTTTTGATTTGATCAGTTTTAATCTCTATGTAGTGTTTTTGTTTTTTCATGAGATTTATGAAATGGAATTTTGTGTAGAAACTCAAAATTTTCTAAGTTTTCTCGTAATAACTTTAGAACTTGATAGCTCTGGTTTCTTTCTCCATAGCCTAAAACTGTAAGAATTCAGGAATTGAGAAACTCTAGCGCTATACGCTGCGTCAAAATCATCTTTTAACATTGTCTTTGATTTGTCAGGGTGCATCATGAAGTACCTGAGCAAGAAATCCTCTAAGAGCAGGGCCAATGACTAATCCAATACCCCATGATGTGCTAATCTAAAACAAATACATTCCTTTCAATAATTCATATTAAACTACAAGTATTCTTCAACAATCTATAGAGTTGAGGCTCTCTTACAATTGACATTCCCAGAGCTTGATATTCTTTACGGCAAACTTCTAAAGCATATGCCTGGTCAAATGAGGACACTCAAAATATGCACAATAATTTCAAACAGAAGGCAGTGCAAACAACAACAGTGTTAAGCATTGGTACAGAAGAACAATCATTTCTAAGCTACACATCCAAGTAACACAGGAAGAAAGGCCAGATGGCCTCCTCCAAAGAGTAGCAGGCATTGTTTAACTGTTAAATCAACCACATAGCCCACAAGCAGTCCATACAGGACACCAGTAGGCAAGACAGAGAGGGCCCTTGGCTTAAAAATCTTTGAGTAGCACACAAATAAAAGAAAATGGAGTTCTCCGAGGGCTCATGTTCAGGCAATACAAAGATGAAGTTTCAGAGGTTGACTTCAAAATTGGTCTCCGCTTTCATCATTAAGATGCAAGAACTTGATTAAACTTGGAATTGCATGAAAATGAAACTGTTTCCTATTGAAGCTTTCAGGAAAACTGAGAATGATGTAAGGTGTTAAAAGGAAATGAATCTCATTAAGGAGAAAATTGTGGATCGGGATCAATGCACCAGATCAGCCTAGCATGATCTTAGGACCATTTTAATGTATAGTTGACATTCCTAGAATAGTTCGAATCTGTCTTTATATAATGGCTAGCCATTCTGTACAAATACACTTACTGCAATATACAATCCCTTTTTCATTACTCTGTTATTTTCAATTACCATTCTGCTATTTCGTTTATGGTATCAGAGCACTGGTTCTGGTGTCTCTAGCCTAACATCTTCCGCTACAACCAAATCACAAACACCATTGTATTGATAACATGGCCAACACAGGAATCAACACAACTGAAATCCTAGACAAATCCACAGATTTCACATCACAGAACAGAGAAGAGAGAGGGATTTCCTTACCTGATCCTTTGGCTCTACATCATTCAGACACACCAGGACTCACCCTGGTCAGCACACTTTTGAATGGACGCAACTATAGGGAATGGTGTCGTTTAATGCATCGCAGCCTCAGCGCCAAAAACAAACTTGGTCTCATCGATGGATCCATAGAAGCTCCACCAACAAATGATTCAAAATTCCCATTATGGCAATGCTGCAATGATCTGGTGGTGTCCTGGATTCTCAATTCTGTTCAACCAGAGATAGCTCGTAGCGTCATTTACTCAGATACGACAGCCGTGATTTGGAACGACCTTAAAGACAGATTTTCCCAAGGAGACGAATCCAGAATCTACCAAATACGACAAGAAATTGTTGAATGTCGTCAAGGGTCCCTCTCCATATCTGCCTATTATACGAAACTCAAAGGGCTTTGGGATGAATTAGGGTCTTACTAGGAACCCATCCCTTGCTTTTGCGATATGCTGAAAAAGCTTGCTGACAGAGAAGAGAAGGAGAAGGCGATGCAATTTTTAATGGGGCTTAACGAACCCTATTCCCAAATCCGTGGGTCAATCTTGATGATGAACCCCCTACCCGATACACGAAGAACCCATGGCCTTATTCTCCAACAAGAGAGGCAAATGGAGGTAGCAGCATGCAATTCCATCGTGCCGGCCTCCCATGCGATGCAGGTTGCACGACGGGGAGGATCACAGACGGTGACTTCGTTTGGCAACAGGAAGTTCTGCACTCACTGTTATTATCTAATTGGGTTTCCAATTGGCCACAAATGGCATAATAAAAACATGAAGCCAAGAAATAAGAAGACAACAATCAACAACATTGAGATGAAGAGGGAATCGACTGATGAAAGCCCAACCTTCACAGCTGAAGAGTATAAGCAAATCATGGCATTACTGAAAAACGGTAACAATCAACCATTTGCAAACGCAACAGGTATCGCTACACCCAATTGTGATAATTTTAATACACATTCAGCTTTATATTGGATAGTGGACAGTGGAGCAACAAATCATGTATCACAATTACCACCAACGCACAACAAAAAGAAATTGATTCATGACTTTGTTGGTTTACCTAATGGAGAACAGACACGCATTAACAGTATAGGGTCTATTCAATTGTCATCAGACTTATCTCTTGATGGAGTCCTCCATGTGCCTAATTTTCGTGTGAACTTAATATCTGTAAGCAAATTGACACGGGCTTTGAGATGTATAGTGATATTTTACCCAAATTTTTGTGTTGTGCAGGACGTGGATACGAGGAGGATGATTGGCCTGGGCAAGCATTTTAATGGCCTTTACTATCTCACCCCAGCCCAAAATCCTTGCCTCATCAATCACATCACTTGCACTTCAAACCTTTGGCATCAACGACTCGGACACCCATCTACTGCTCCCCTCCACCATTTATCCCAATCTTTCCCTGATATTGTTTTTAATAATAAGCATGTCTGCGAGATTTGTCCTCTGGCAAAACAAACTCGTTTATCTTTTCCTACGCGCTTAATAAATACCATTGCACCATTTGATTTAGTTCATTGTGATGTTTGGGGACCACACAAAATCCATACACATTTTGGGGCTCGTTATTTTTTAACGATTGTTGATGACTTTACTCGTTTCACCTGGGTACACCTCATGAGTCTTAAATCCAACACTCAATCATTGATAAAGTCCTTTTTCTTTTGGGTAAAAACACAATTTGATAGGGACATCAAAATTTTACGTGCAGATAATGGGGGTGAATTCACTTCACTACGTTCTTTTCTTGATGAACGTGGTACCATTTTCTAACACACATGTGCTTATACCCCTCAACAAAATGGAGTGGTTGAGCGCAAACACCGTCATCTTCTAAATGTAGCCTGAGCCCTTCGCTTTCAAGCGAATTTACCACTACAATTTTGGGGGGAAAGTGTCCAAACATCATGTTACCTTATCAACCGTCTACCTACTCCCCTGCTTTCTCACAAATCCCCATATGAACTTTTATACCACACTCCACCCAACTACTCTACTCTTCGGGTTTTTGGTTGCCTATGTTATGCCACAAATCTCACCCCTGATCATAAACTTGATTGTCGTGCTCGCCGTTGCATTTTCATTGGATATCCTCATGGCCAAAAAGGATATCGTATTTATGATCTTGAAAGCAAGAAATTTTTTACCTTATGAGATGTCACTTTCCATGAACATACATTTCCCTTCACTAAGCTACCACCAGAAAATTTAGACGACAACCCAATTTTGCCTATCCCCAGTAGCCTAGCCACATTACCTGAGACCATCACCCATCCTCAACCCACACTATCTAATCAACCTTCCACCCAACCAAATCTTGAACCACCTTCCCCCTCCCACAATACATCTCCTCCCCTTGTTTCCCCTCCGACGGTTGCCACTCCTCACCCCACCCCACTCAAAGTTTACTCTCGTCGCCCTCATACCACAACCACTGTCCCATTAGAACCTCCTATGATGACACCACAATCATCCGTCACTGAACCCCCCATGGTCAACCTAATACAAACCCTCCCCGAACCTCGCCATTCCACTCGCCTTCATCAGCCTCCACCTTACCTCTAAGATTTCCAAACCTATCATGCTGCTGTCCTTGGCTCTGATGTCTCCTCTGCATCCATGTTTGGCACACGTTATCCACTCCAACGGTATGTCTCCTACTCTGGCCTCTCTAGTCCATATCGTTCCTTTGTGAGTAATATATCTCGCCTGGTTGAGCCAGCCACTTATGAGCAGGCTCGTCATGATCCCCAGTGGGTTGCCGCCATGACTGCTGAAATTACAGCTCTTGAGAAAAATCACATTTGGTCAACTGTTCCTTTACCCCCTGGCCAACAACCCATCGGTTGCAAGTGGGTTTTTAAGATCAAGTACAAAGCTGATGGCAGCATCGAGCGTTACAAAGCCCGGCTTGTTGCAAAAGAGTTTACACAACGCGAAGGTATCGATTACAAAGACACCTTCGCCCCAATTGCTAAAATAACCACCGTCCGCTGCCTCCTCGCAGTAGCTGCTGTTAGGCACTGGCCATTACATTAGATGGATGTCCAAAATGCTTTCTTACATGGAGAGCTCAATGAAGAAGTATATATGCTCCCACCTCCTGGTTATCGTCGACAGGGGGAGAATACAGTTTGTCGACTCCATAAGTCACTTTATGGCCTTAAGCAAACATCTCGTAGTTGGTTTCGCAGATTCTCATGTGTAATCCAAGAAATTGGATTCCAACAATCTCGTGATGACTATTCACTTTTCACACAGGTCCGTGGGGATTCCATTACAATAATATTACTTTACGTCGATGATATGGTTGTTACTGGGAATGATGAAAAGGCTATTAATGATCTCAAGGCGTTTCTCAACAGTTGCTTCAAAATTAAAGATCTTGGACCATTAAAATACTTTCTTGGGATCGAGGTAGCACGATCCAAGATAGGGATTACAGTATGTCAACGAAAATACACGTTAGACATATTAGAGGAAGCTGGGTTACTTGGAGCAAAGCCAGCTAAGGTACCCATGGAGCCTGACTTAGTGTTAACAGATACAGGGAGTGCGGCACTTAAAGACCCTACTAGATACCGACATCTAGTTGGAAAATTGATCTACCTCACAATTAGCAGACCAGAAATCATGTACTCCGTGAACACACTCAGTCAATTCATGCAGGAACCAAAACTACATCATCTCAAGACTGCTCATCGACTTCTCCATTACTTGAAAGCAGCCCCAGGACAAGGGTTATTATTTCCTTCAGATAGCCCGCTCCACTTGATAGGGTATTGTGATGCAGACTGGGCAAGGTGTTCAATTACACGACGATCTGTAACAGGATATTGCACCTTCCTTGGAAAATCACTTGTGTCTTGGAAAAGTAGAAAGCAGACAACAATATCAAGATCATCAGCGGAGGCGGAATATCACTCCATGGCTGCAGCTGCTTGTGAGCTTACCTGGTTGAGGTACTTATTGAAAGATTTGGGAGTATCACACCCTGGACCAGCAAAGTTGTTTTGTGATAATCAGACAGCTTTACACATTGCCGCAAATCCAGTTTATCACGAACGAACAAAGCATATTGAACTAGATTCTCATACAATTCGAGAAAGAATTCAGAGAGGAGAAGTCAAGACAGCATATGTTCAAACTGGAAAGCAAATTGCAGATTTATTCACAAAACCATTGAGATCGCCAGCGTTTCATACACATCTCAACAAGTTGGGTGTCATAGACATTCATACTCCAACTTGAGGGAGAGTGTTAAAAGGAAATGAATCTCATTAAGGAGAAAATTGTGGATCGGGATCAATGCACCAGATCAGCCTAGCATGATCTTAGGATCATTTTAATGTATAGTTGACATTCCTAGAATAGTTCGAATCTGTCTCTATATAATGGCTAGCCATTATGTACAAATACACTTACTGTAATATACAATCCCTTTTTTATTATTCTGTTATTTTCAATTACCATTCTGCTATTTCGTTTATAAGGAACAGTAAGCCATTACAACATATCGTTTATAAGGAACAGTAAGCCATTACAACATCTCAAAAGAGAAGTACCCTCATTGGACCAAGAATACCACACAAACTTCCAAGAAGAAACCTGGTAGAAACTGCCATCCAAAAGTTTGTACTAAAGCCGAAA
>Ga0325402_1003975_pt1 | contig 13548 bp, 6 predicted proteins | sample PopdelMetagenome_22_FD_207212 | JGI IMG/M metagenome (GOLD analysis project Ga0325402, IMG submission 207212) | Populus deltoides microbial communities from Bellville, Georgia, United States - Xylem-PdKOR-R3 | ecosystem: Host-associated > Plants > Phyllosphere > Stem > Wood/Secondary xylem... | reverse complement strand
TATATATATATAGAATCCTTTCAACTGTATTTTAATCTTCCTAATTCAAGGGCATACGAAATAAGTATTTTATAATTTATATCAAAACAAAAAGGATTTTGATGGAGAGGACATTGCAACAAGTTTTCCACCATGAGATGGGTCATGGAGACCATTGTCATCATGCAGATTTTTCCACGGCATCGTCGGCATGGGTCCGTGAAGTCCTCTATAAAAGCCTGAACCTCCTCGCTGTCTTCTATAACAAATATTGATCACCATTTGTATTTGATATTAAGATGGGGCTGTTCCTTCAGATGTTGATGGCTTTAGCAATTATGATGGTTTCCTTGCAAGGATGGCTGCCTCTTGGTTGCTTGGAGGAAGAGAAAATCGCTCTGCTTAACCTGAAAGATGCTTTTAACTATCCCAATGGCACCTCCCTACCCTCCTGGATAAAAGGTAATGCCCACTGTTGTTTTTGGGAACGTATTGAGTGCAGCAGCAGTGCAGGTCGAGTCACCGCACTCGCTCTTGACGGCGTAAGGAATCAGGAACTGGGAGATTGGTACTTAAACGCCTCCCTCTTTCTTCCTTTCCAAGAACTTTATTGGCTCGACTTGTCACGCAATCGTATAGCTGGTTGGGTTGAGAAGAAAGGTTTGCTCTCTTAAGTATTACATAATATTTATATTACTTTTTTTAAATTAATCAAATTAGTATTATTTTGGTTCTCCATCGAAGAAAATAGAAAGCATAAGTTTAATTCCTTACATTATTAACATAATCATGGCATCAACACTATAACATCACCAGTATTATTATAATCATGACATCAACACTGTAACAATTACTCATCTTACTCTCACTTTCACCTCCTCGGCCTCTTTACATGGCTCTTGATCAATCATAATTAAATTACTTCAATAATATCTTTTTTTTTTATTTTTTTTACATGAGGTCTTAATTTGTTTATTTTTTATATAGGTGGTGGTTATGAGTTACAGAAAGTGAGCAATTTAGAGTACATTGACTTGGGAGTTAATCGTTTCGACAACAATATTTTATTATTTATGGAGGGATTTTCATCTCTTAAATCACTATATTTGGATTATAATAGACTGGAAGGGTTAATAAATTTAAAAGGTTAGTTTTTTATGTACTTATTTTTTTTCTATTAAATTTAATTTTAAAAAACACAATTTTTGTTTTGTACTAAATTAATTAATTAATATTTTTTATAAATATCAAGAATCTTTGAGTAGCTTGGAGACCTTGGATTTGAGCGGCAACGATATTAACAAATTGGTAGCCTCAAGAGGTAATAAGAAACGTATTCACATTACAAATTGGTAGCATAAAGATAGTATATATGAGCCCATCAATACAATATTAATTAATTATCTTTGCTTTTGGAAAGCCTTTCTATGCGTTTCTTCCCTAACTTGCAGGTCCAAGCAACTTGAGTGCTCTATACCTAAAAAATATCACAATCTATGGAAGTAGCTTCCAGCTACTACAATTATTAGTAGCATTCCCAACCCTCACAACACTCGATTTGAGCTACAATGATTTTAGAGGAAGAACATTAGGTAAGTTATATATATATATATATATTATATACAATGTTTATATATTTGGGTTTAATTGAAAAATACAATTTGCTACTTTTGAACAGATTTCCAAAATTTAAGCTATTTGGAAAGTTTGTCTCTCAACGGTTGTTCTCTAGATGAACACTCCCTTCAAAGCCTTGGAACACTGTCTTCGCTAAAAAAATTGTCTTTGAAACAACTCAATGTCACTGTACCTTATGGAGGTAAATTAACAAATTTCAACTCCAGTATTACTTATCATAGACCATTTTACTTCTTTCTATACCTGTTATGATTAGATTTGTCTGCATAGAATTCCTCTTTTATACAAGTTTTGGAGAATTCTCAAATCCACTAGAATTTAAATTCATAATATAAATTAAATCTCAAATTTAGAAATTAACTCAATTGAAATCTTTATTATTCTCAAAGTCTACCATCCATTTAAAATGAATAATAATCCAATTCAATTTTTACCCTCTCTCAACACCATTTGGTGTAATATAAATAGAATGATAATATAAAAAACAATAATTTCTAACTTCATTTATAGGGAGTGCTCTTTTTAGGAGGAGAATAAATTAACATTGGTGTTTTTTTTTATTTATCAAACATATCAAAATTCTTTCTTTTAATTGAACTCTACAATTTCTACATTTCCCTTCTTATATTTTAGTTTTTTTAGCCATAATTAATAAGTAATGAATTATTGTATTTAATAACCTCATAGGACAGTTAAACAAAGGAATCATGGGAGACTTTGTTTAATATTAATCTGAAAAAATAAAAAAAAAGGAACTAATTATGAGTCAATTAAATTTTAAAAAAAACCCTCAAAAAATAAAAGTAAAAAAAGCATAAAAAGTACATTACCCAACCAATAATTGACCAAAAACAACTCAATAGCAATTTACTTACAACAACAAATTGACCAATAAGAGAGACCTAAATTCCAAATATAAAAATCAACTCAATTGAGATCCATATAATTCATTCAATAATTACTTCTGGCTAACTCTTTCATTTCCTTTATAATTTTAATTCCTTCTACATTAATATAATTTCTTGATTGTAGCAGGCTTCCTTCATCTTAAGAACTTGGAATATTTGGATTTGAGTTCCAACACTCTCAATAATAGCATCTTACAAACCATTGAAATGATGACCTCTCTTAAAACTTTGATTTTGCAAAGTTGCAAACTAGATGGCCGAATACCTACGGCCCAAGGTAAGGTTAATAACTCTTGCTCTTTCATTTCCTTTATAATTAATTGTTTCTATGTTAATATAATTTCTTGATTGTGGCAGGCTTTCTTAATCTCAAGAACTTGGAACTTTTGGATTTGAGTTACAATACTCTCGACAATCGCATCTTCCAAACCATGGGTAAGGTTGATTACTCTTTCTCTCTCTCTCTAGGTTATATATTTTTCATTAGACACTCAGAGTTTTAATGTTTTCTAAATTATAATGTGATCAGGCCTCTGTGACTTAAATCATATCCAAGAGCTATTAATCAACGACAATAATCTCAGTGGTTTCTTGCCTCCGTGTTTGGAAAATTTGACTTCCCTTCAACGACTAGATCTCTCTTTTAATCACTTGAAGATCCCTATGTCATTGAGCCCATTATACAACCTTACAAAACTCAAGTCTTTTGATGGGTCGGGTAATGAAATATACGCAGAAGAAGATGATCATAATCTGAGTCCAAAGTTCCAGTTAGAGTTCCTTAATTTAAAAGGTCATGGACAAGGTGCGAGAGCATTTTTCAAATTCCTTTACCATCAGGTGAGTCTAAAATATATGGATCTTACAAACATCCAAATGAAAGGAGAGTTTCCAAATTGGTTGATTGAGAACAACACATACCTACAAGAACTTCATTTAGAAAACTGTTCTTTTTCGGGTCCATTCTTGTTGCCAAAGAATTCTCATGTGGATTTGTCATTACTAAGTATATCCATGAATTACTTCGAAGGACAAATCCCTTCAGAAATTGGAGATCATTTGCCAGGGTTAGAAATTCTATTGATGTCTGATAATGGTTTGAATGGAAGCATTCCTTCCTCGTTGGGTAACATTAGCTCACTACAAGTGTTAGACCTGTCCAACAATAATTTGCAAGGGCAGATCTTTGGATGGATAGGTAACATGTCTTCTCTTGACTTCTTGGACCTATCATGGAACAATTTCTCTGGTTCTTTACCGTATAGATTCAGCACTTCTTCAAAATTGAGATATGTTTATTTGTCTAGAAATAAGTTGCAAGGACCGATCACAATGGCATTTGATGACTCCTCTGAGATAGTTCAATTAGATCTTTCTCATAATAATTTAACTGGTAGAATTCCAGAATGGATTGGCGAGTTATCTAACTTGAGATTTCTACTCTTGAGTTATAACAATCTTGAAGGTGAAATCCCAATTCAATTATGCAAGTTGGACCAATTAACCTTGATTGATCTATCTCATAATTATCTTTCTGGTAACATCCTCTCTTGGATGATATCTACTCATCCTTTATTTATTGAATACAATTCTCTTGGTTCTGTGTCCTCATCACACCAATCTTTCGAGTTTACAACGAAGAATGTGTCCCTTTTTTATAAAGGCAATATTATCCAGTACTTCACAGGAATTGATTTCTCATGCAACAATTTTACTGGAGAGATTCCTACTGGAATTGGAAACCTCAGTATGATCAAGGTATTGAACCTTTCGCACAATAGTTTGACTGGACCAATTCCACCAACATTTTCAAACTTAAAGGAAATAGAGAGCTTGGATCTTTCCTACAACAAACTAAATGGAGAAATCCCACCTCGACTTACTGAGCTATTTTCTCTAGAATTTTTCAGTGTGGCACATAATAATCTGTCTGGCAAGACTCCTGCGAGAGTTGCACAGTTTGCCACTTTTGAGGAGAGCTGCTACAAGGACAATCCTTTTCTTTGTGGAGAACCGCTACCTAAAATATGTGGTCCAGCTATGCCACCATCACCAACACCAACTTCAACAAATAAGAACAACGAAGATTATTATGGCTTCATGGATATTGAGGTTTTCTATGTGACCTTTGGGGTTGCATACATCATGGTGCTATTGGTAATAGGTGCAGTTCTATACATAAATCCATATTGGCGACAAGCTTGGTTTTATTTTATTGAGGTGATCATCAACAATTGCTATTATTTTCTGGTGGACAATCTTTCCATTTTATCCAAACTTGGGTTTTCATAGCCTTAGTGCATCTTTTTGTATTTTAGTTTCAAGATTTAAATAAGTTTAAATGCAATGTTATATTGATTTTCATTTGTGTTTGTTTTTAGCTTCCATGTGACATATAATAATGAAGTTTCTTCACTGATTGCTCTATAATTGGATTTATAAAGCTTAGGACTAGTAGTTTCTACGTGAATTAATAAGAGGATGCCTTGGTATTCTGGATTGGGTTTGGCAGAGTGCATGTTTAAATAAAATAAATTAATATATGATGCATTTTTCAATGAAAATGTAAATGCTTTACTAGTTTGTATTTGTTTTCTGGTTATATTTAATTTTTCATCAATATTCCTAACGTAAATTGCTACATATCTTGAATTTTGAAGGATTGAGAGATGAGAAACAAAAAAGAAAGAGAGACAAGTTAGTTCAAAAGAAGAAGAAAAAAGAACAATAGCAAAAGAGAGAGAAGAGAGCAAAAGTAGATCAGTTTTAACTATAGAAATTTTATAATTACTAATATTAAATTCAAAATATTTACATATTGCAAATGTTTAATATAAATGATTTTTATAAACATGTATAGCTTAACAATATTAATCAACTCTTAATATCTTTCATTTTATATATATTGAAAGTTAATATTAAAACCTATTATATATATTTTTTTTCAATTTCATTCTCATTTAACTTTTAAATTTGTTAGATTTATTCCTCATTATTTTAATAAACTTGAAAAAAATAAGCTTATCTTTTTGGAAATAATTAACGTGTGGAAAATTATGCTTTAATTTTAATAGCGATAATCAAACAATATCGTTGATAAAATGAACCACAAATGATAATATTTATAAAATACTTCTTGTCATTGTCATGATAATAAGTCTTTTTTTAAAAAAAAGTACTTATTAGTTTATTTTTTGTAACACAGTCAATAAGCAAGATGGATAGGAATTTATAGTGTGAGATGAGTTTGTAAGACTATTGCCATCTGTATTTTTTCCACGATATAGGCCAATGAGATGGTCCATGAGACCATTGCTATCAAGCATCTTTTGTTTTTTCTACGTGATGGGTCCATGAGACCTTTGCTCCATAAGCTTGGGAATAGATAATATGCTTTAATTTCAATTTAGATTATAATAAAATTAAATGCTTAAGCATAAAAAATAAATCTCAAGTGTTAGAATACAACCACCGATTAATTAATGGACAATGGACCTTATATTAATATATGACGCATCTTTCAATGGAAATGTAAATGCTTTACTAGAATATCATTTTTTTAATTTGTTTTTTGGTTATATTTAATTTTACATCAATATTTCTAACGTAAATTGCTACGTATTTTGGATCTTGAAGGATTGAGAGATGGGAGACAGAAAAGAAAAGGAGACAAGATAGTTTAGAAGAAAAAAATAATAATGAGAGACAGATAAGAGAACAAAAATAGTTTATTGAATAATGTTTTATATATTTTTATTAGAGAAATCAATATAAACAAATTTATAGATAGACACTAATTTATCAAGTACTTAAATAGAAAAATAAAATCAATTAGAGTACTTGAATATAACAAAATAATATATATATATATATATATATATATATTTATTGTTCATAAATTAAAAATATAATAAAATCAATCCAGACTAATCTAAAAAATAATTAATTATGATATCATCATTCTGATAATAAAACTAATAAAAATATTTTATTAATTAAATTATGTGAATATAAGTATTCAAATTGAAAAAAAAACATTGATACAAGCTTTTAAATAAAAAAAATATAAAATAAATATAATTTGTATTGTCATTATCTCTTCTGCATTGCTAGCACTTAACGAGTTGAATATATAATTCCCGTGTGAATAACATTAGAATAAATTTAGTTGTATGACATGATAACATCTATTTATTTTTGTATTTTAAAATAATAAATTTCTTTAAATGGATTACTTACTTTTGAAAAATCAAGCAATGAAACACAGGAAGAGTGAAGAATAATCAAAGTGGTGCGGCTCTACATCAATTTTGATCCATGTTTTTGGTATTAATCTCTTCATTCATTTACAGCAGGAGAAAAGAACATTATATATATATATATATTCATTAAGATATTTTTAAAAATTACTGAGATACATTGTTTTCATTAATTAAGATATGGAATTCTTTAAAACAACAAGCTATGCAGTTTTTTGCACGGCATGGGTTCGTGAAGTCCTCTATAAAAGCCTTAACCTCCTCGCTGCCATTTGCAGCAATATTGTAATAGTTGATATTAAGATGGGGCTGTTCCTTCAGGTGTTGACGGTGTTAGTGATAACGGTTTCCCTGCAAGGATGGCTGCCTCTTCGTTGCTTGGAGGAAGAGAGGATCGCTCTGTTGCACCTCAAAGATTCTCTTAACTATCCCAACGGCACCTCCCTTCCCTCCTGGATAGAAGCTGACGCCCACTGTTGTTCTTGGGAACGTATTAACTGCAACAGCAGCACAGGTCGAGTCACCATGCTCGATCTTTGGAGCGTAAGGAACTGGGAGATTGGTACTTAAATACCTCCCTTCCCTCCTGGAGAATAGCCCACGCCAACTGCTGTGATTGGGAAGGTATTCGGTGCAACAGCAGTACAGGTCGAGTCACCATACTCCTTCTTGAGGGCGTAAGGAATGAGGAAGTGGGAGATAGGTACCTAAATGCAGTACAGGCAATGTCTCAATCCCAAGCCTAGGTCAACAAAAGAAAACACCATGAAAAAAAAAAAAAGATTTTACAGCAATGCACCCCATGCCAGAGCATATAATTAGAAAAAATGGCCACGTAATATATTGAGCTATTTTTTTTTGGTAATAGAAGTGCTCCGTAACCTTTTTGAAGTTATTTTGCAATGAACCACAAGAATTAAACATCAAGTTATGACTCTAAATTTCCATATAAAAGATGCCCCGAGTTTTAGAACTTACCCCGGGAGCAAGTCTGTGCGCAAGGGCACAAGGGGACGGAGGATTTGACGAGGGCTGAGGGGTGGGTGAGATGTTATGTCAAGAAATGATTTTGCAGAATTTCTTCATATTTGTTGAATAACTAAGATAGCAGTTTCTATGTCCTTACTCTTACTTGCTATATCAACTCTTAGAGTTTAAGTATCATATTTACCTTTTTTTCTTTCTTTCTGCTCATCAGACATGTTCATGCGTCATTTAAGGAAACTACCTATACACAACCGCGCTAAGTTATTTCTGCTTCTGCTTCTTTTTATTTATAGAAAGGTGGTAGAGCCAAAATTAGAGGCTAGCTAGCATAAAAGAAAAACAGAGGACGGGGGGAGGAAGCAATAACATATCCAACCTTTTGAGCCTATTTGCTATAACGATGCCTTCCCAGAGCTTTTTTTCAATTGTGTTCAACCATAGAGCCTCCGGACAATGAAGACTTCTATTTTTGGAGGTGATTTTCCTTTCCATCATTTCATGCCACAACAAATAATTAAAAGGAAAACGAAAAAAAGTATTATAAAGTAGGTTGGTTTGCTTGGAAGCCGTGCTAATTAATAAAGGCTAATCACTCCCCTCATGAAGCCCAAGGCCTAGCCCATTTGTTTTTAACTATTACATTACGTCCTTTTGTTTAATTGGGGATTTAATTGCTCGTTTGACAAAATTGACGAGGAATTTTGATGGATTCATAGACGTGAGAGGCGTTACTAAGCCCGGTAGGGTCAACTTCATGATTCAAAGAATTTAGTATTTAACTCAAATCAGTTTTATTATTAAATTAAGTGGGAGTCAAACTAACTGATATAACTATATTAATCTAGTAGGTTAATCCAAAATCTAGTTAAAATCCAAGTAAAACCATATTTATATTTTAAAATGATATTATTATAATTTTTAAAAAATATATTTTAAAATAATATTATTTTAAATTGAAGCACTCCACCAATAACTTTAATAGATTTTTGAAGTAGTCATGAATGGTAAAAAGAAAAGGAGAGATGGACACAGCAAGCCCCCATTAGTAGTCACGAGTGCCAAAAAAACAAAAGATTGACAAAACAAGCTCCAAAAGTAGTATAAGAAGAAACAATAGTGAGAAGGATCAGAGAACAAATATATACCAGTTTTTATTAACTAAATAAACTTATGTTACAAGTTATAATTATTTATATTAAATTCAAAATACATATTGCATGTATTTAAGTATGTTACAAAGTTTAATAAACTAGATTTTAATTGAGTTACTTAGGTTGTGGATTGATTTATTTAGTTCATCAAATTTGATTGAGTTAACTCTTATTTGATTTTTTTTAAATCTAAATCAGGCTAGGTTTCAAATTAATTTAGGCTTTAATAAATTTAATAACGCTGATTAAAACTACATTATAAAAGAAAAATTGAATTGCAAAAAAATAATTACCCAAAAACTTGTATTTTTTCTTATAAAGTTGAACCCGAATCAGTTTTTTTTATGAAAAAATATGAACAAAAAATTAACATTGAGAAGCTCACTTTGCATAACAATGATGGATAATGAAGACTTGCTACTTTCTTTATAGAAATAACGTGTGAAAAATCATGTTTTAATTTTGATAGTGATGGCAAAATCAAACAATATCATTAATAAAATGAACCACAAATAATAATATTTCTAAAATACTTCATGTCATTGTCATTGTAATTGTCATGACAATAAGTTTTCTTTCTAAAGTACTAATCAGTCTATTTTTTTGCAGTGTGAGATGGGTTTGTGAGACTATTATCATTTGTATTTTTTACATCTTAAAACATTGACCCCAAGTCAAGGTTTTTTTTTTTTAAAAAAAAAAAAGAAAATACATGAATAAAAGGTTAATGCTACTCACCTCATGACTTTTCATGACGATGATGAATATAGAAGACTTGCTACGTGTGGAAAATTATTCATTCCAATATTTGCTAATTAAAACCACATTATAAAAAAAATTGAATTGCATAAAAGTAACTACCCGAAAACTTGTATGCCTTCTTATAAAGTTGAACCCTTGTCAATTTTTTTTATGAAAAAAAATATAAATCAAAGGTTAACATGGCAGCTCACTTTGCAAGACAATGACAAATATAAAAGACTTGCTAATTTCTTTGTGTAAATAACGTGTGGAAAATCATGCCTTAATTTGAATGGTTATGATAAAATCAAACAGTGTTGTTGATAAAATGAACAATAAATTATAATATTTTTAAAATATTTCTTGCCATGACAATAAGTCTTTCCTTTTCTTTTTCTAAAGTACTTATCAGTTTTTTTTTTTTTTAACACAGACAACAAGTAAGATGGATAGGAATTTGCAGTGTGAGATGGGTCTGTGAGACCATTGCTATCTGTATTTTTTCCACGATATAGCCAGTGGGATGGTCCATGAGACCATTACTATCAAACGTTTTTTCTACGAGATAGGTCCATGAGACCATTACCCCGTGAGCTTGAGAAGCGATAATATGCTTTAATTTCAATTTAGTGTATAACAAAAATAATTAAATGCTTTACTAGAATTAGATACTCCCATTCTCTAATTTCATTTTTTTTTATATTTTTTTGTGGTTATATTTATTTTTTCATCAATATTCCTAACATAAATTGCTACGTATATTGAATCTTAAAGGATTGAGAGATGGGAGACTGAAAAGAAAAGAAAGAAAGACAAAAAAATTTAGAAGAAGAAAGAATAATAGTGAGAAAGAGAGGAGAGAACAAAAATGGAGCAGTTTTTATTAACTAAATAAACTTTATAATTATTAATATTAAATTCAAAATATGTACATATTGCAAATATTTCAACATATCACATGGTTTAATAGAAATGATTTTTATAAACATAGAGAGCTTAACAATATTAATCAATTCTTAATATCTTTCATTTTATTATATTAAAAGTAAATATTAAAACCTATTATATTAATTTGTGAATGTATTAACTCAGATGTGAGTTATATTTCTAATTTTTTTATAAAAAAAAATATATAGCTTAAAAGGTCATATTTATCAGGACCATTGAGTGAAAAAAAGAAAAAATTGAATTGCATAAGAATAATTAACTGAAACTTGTATTCCTAAACGTTGACCCCAAGTCAAGCGTTGACCCCAAGTCAAGTCTTCTCTATGGATCCTTTGCCCCTAAATAAGCTCACCTCTAGTAATCCTTCGTGCTTCATGAGATTCCAAAAGCTGAAAATATACTCCTTTTCCAAAGCTGAAAATATTCATCACCATTAGGTATACCAACTTCCATCCTTGAGAAAGAGTCATTAGGTATACCAACTTCTAAATGTGAACTGGTTTTTATTAACTAAATAAAATTATGTTACGAAGTTATAATTATTAATATTAAATTTAAAACATATATTGCACATATTTAAATATATTATGTAGTTTAATAAATTAGGTTATGATTGAATTGATTAAGTTGTGAGTTAATTTATCTAGTTGATTAAGTTTGATTGAGTCAACTTTTACTTAAAATTTTTAAAATATAAATCAAGCTAGGTTTCAAATTAACTTATCAGTCTTGAATCTAATTTAATAACACTGATTAAAACCACATCATAGAAAAAAAATTGAATTGCATAAAAGTAATTAACCTAAAACTTGTATTGTTCTTACAAAGTTACCCCATGTCAATTTTATTTTTTTTGGAAAAACACGAATAAAAGGTTAATGCTAGGACTCTCACTTTGCATGACAATGATGGATATGGAAGACTTGCTAGTTTCTTTTTGGAAGTAACGTGTGGAAAATTATGCTTTAATTTTGATGGTGATGGCAAAATCAAACAATATCGTTGATAAAATGAACTACAAATGATAATATTTCTAAAATACTTCTCGGCATTGTAATGACAATGAGTTTTTTTTTTTTCTAAAGTACTTATTAGTCTATTTTTTGTAACACAGTCAACAAGTAAGATGGATAGGAATTTCCAGTGTGAGATAGGTTTGTAAGACTATTGCCATTTATATTTTTTCCATGATATAGGCCAATAGGATGGTCCATGAAACCATTGCTATCAAGCGTCTTTTGTTTTTTCTACGTGATGGGTCCATGAGACCTTTGCTCCATAAGCTTGGAACAGATAATATGCTTTAATTTCAATTTAGATTATAAAAAAAATTAAATGCTTAAGCATAAAAAAATAAATCTCAAGTGTTAGAATGCAACCACCGATTAATTAATGGACAATGAACCTTAGATTAATAGATGACACATCTTTCAATGGAAATGTAAATGCTTTACTAGAATATTATTTTTTTATATATGTTTTCTGGTTATTTTTAATTTTTCATCAATATAACTAATGTAAATTGCTATGTATTTTGAATATTGAAGGATTGAGAGATGGGGGGGGGGGAGAGAGAGAGAGAACAAAAGTGAAGCTGTTTTTAGTAACCATATAAATTTTATAATTACTAATATTAAATTCAAAATATGTACATATTGCAAATGTTTAATAGAAATGATTTTTATAAACATATATGGCTTAAGAATATTAATCAACTCTTGATATCTTTCATTTTATATATATTAAAAGTTAATATTAAAACCTATTATATTAATTTGTGAATGTATTTACTATGTGAATTATATTTCCATTTTTTAATTAAAAAAAACAATTTCTATATGCTACAACTAGCTTAAGAAAGTCGTGTTCATCATGACTATTTATAGAGTAAAAAAAAAAATTAAATTGCATAAAAGTAATTAATCAAAATTTATATTCCATCTTAAAACGTTGACCCCAAGTCAAGGTTTTTTTTTTAAAAAAGAAAAAACATGAATAAAAGGTTAATGCTAGGCACCCCAAGTCAAGTCTTCTCTATGGATCCTTCCTCCCTAAATAAGCTCACATCAAGTAATCCTTCGTGCTTCATGAGGTTCCAAAAGCTGAAAATATTCATCGTCATTAGGTATACCAACTTCCATCCTTGAGAAAGAGTCATTATCCTTGATTAAAATACTATATTGAATAGAAGTAGCATATTGAAAAAACAAATTTTGCTGCTGATTGTTTTTAGAATTTTAGCTCCAAATCTACCGTATTCGACAGAAAGATATATCAACGGGTTAGGTTGTATACTAATTGAAAAACTAATTAATTTTTTTATCCTAATAACTTTAAGAATGCACCTCTTATATTAATATAATATATTTAATAAAATTCCCTAAACTACTTTATATCTCTAACAGTGAAAATACCACTATAATTGGTGGCAATCCTCCAGTTCCCGGCGTCATGTATTTTTTTTCTCGGGATGGGTCCGACACATAATCACCATCATGCATTTATGAGTCTGTAAGGCCATTGCTATCTACACTTTGGTCCCCCATAGCGTTGCTTTTCCTCGAGATGAGGCCGTGAGACCATTTCCAACCATCATGCATTTTTTTCCACAAGATGGGTTCGTGGAAAAACTTTGGTTTAATTGGGAATTTAGGGGTTTGATTGAGAAAATAGAAGAGAATTTTTTGTGAGATGAGAGACAGAGAGACAAAGTAGTCCAGAAGAAGAAGAAGAAGAAATGATAAAGAGAGAGAGATGAGGGAACAGAAATCGGAAAAAATAGTTTTTATTAACTAAATATACTTTTGTTAGGAAGCTATAATTATTAATATTAAATTCAAAAATACATATTGCAAATATTTAAACATATCATCTGGTTTAATAGAAATTATTTGTATAAACATGAATGGCTTAACAATATTAATTATCTTTCATTTT